>Ga0153946_1000048_pt1 | contig 37905 bp, 41 predicted proteins | sample TSNJ030MetaG_FD_104751 | JGI IMG/M metagenome (GOLD analysis project Ga0153946, IMG submission 104751) | Attine ant fungus gardens microbial communities from New Jersey, USA - TSNJ030 MetaG | ecosystem: Host-associated > Fungi > Mycelium > Unclassified | place: USA: New Jersey, Wharton State... | reverse complement strand
GGAAACACTTTTTTTTGATTCAGAATCTCTATTCCGCAACAAGCTGGTGCTAATACTCAACAGGGCCCAACATTAAGGGATGTATCTACGGAAGGCATGTGGGCATAGGAGGAGGTGTGGGCGAAGTTTGTTAGTGGATGTTTTGGATGGACATGTTTGGAGGGATTATTGTAGCAGTAAAACTAGAACGTGGGAAATACGCGTCGCGTCTTGGGTCGTCTCAATCGGATCGTCATCTTGGTCCTTGGAATCCATCTATGAAACCCCCGGCAGAGGAAGTAGAAGATGATCTCGCTGCTGAGGAAGAAAATAAGCTCATAAATGAAGTACGTTGGCAAGTCCAAGCCCAATAACAAGAAAGCTGAATCCCAACCTTTTCCAGGAGTATAAAGTTTGGTATGGCTCCAACGCTTCTTGACTTTGGACAGGAGCTTAGGTTTCTTAGGAAGAAGAATGCACCATATCTCTATGACATTGTAATCACCCATGCTCTTGACTGGCCGAGTCTCACTTGTCAGTGGTTTCCTGACAAAGAACTGTACGCCCCCGTTTATCCTCCATTTCCCATTGGATTTCATGGTCCTTCATAGAAACGAAAACAAGCCTTATACAACGCACCGCCTCCTCCTTGGAACGCATACCTCTGGTCAAGCTCAGGACTATCTACAAATTGCTCAAGTCCAGATACCCAAACGTGGCCATCCATCTACAGGTGCCGACAAACTTGACCGCGGAGATTATGATGATGAGAGAAAAGAACTAGGTGGACACACTGTCCCGCCGGTACCTAGAATTCGAGTCATTCAGAGGATCAACCATGCAGGAGAAGTCAACCGGGCGCGTTACATGCCGCAAAATCCCGACTTGATTGCGACAAAAGCAGTGACAGGCGAAGTCTTTGTGTTTGACAGGACCAAACATTCGAGTGAGCCCGAGAGGGGTGGTGAGTGTAAGCCCAATATTCGGCTGATTGGGCAGCAGAGGGAAGGGTGAGTTTGTACTTTTGCAAGTTGATCAATTGCTGATTCGGTTGTAGCTATGGCCTCGCATGGAGTCCTACCAAGGCTGGGTGTATTTTGGGAGCGTCAGAGGATATGACAGTTTGTCTTTGGTATGTCAACCTCTAGGCTTTCGTCCGAACCAGACTGATTCTGTTGAGAAGGGATATTAACTCATATGCGAAAAGCAGTGTCTCTATTGAGCCTATCAATGTCTTCCGAGGGCATACTTCTGTTGTCGGAGTACGTTTAATGCGTTCAAGTCATTTCTGGTGCTCATATAATCCACAGGATGTCGACTGGCATTCAACGCAGGAAAATTTGTTCGCGAGTGTTGGAGATGATAAAATGCTTATGTTGTAAGTTTTGACAACCCTTTTCCTGATTCACATATGCATAATATGCTCTTTCCAGATGGGATACACGGACCAAGGCCGGGCCACAACAGACCATACAAGCACATGACAGGGAACTTCTCGCAGTTTCCTTCAGCCCCGCGAGTGACCATCTAATAATCACTGGCAGCGCCGACAAGGTAGGAGCACGAATGTAACTTGCTCAACGAAACCGTAACATCCGATAGACGATTGCTCTCCATGACATCCGAGTCCCTGCAAAGAAACTGCACATATTCGAGTCCCATACTGATGAAGTTCTCCACTTGGCATGGTCACCACACAACCCGACAATCTTTGCTTCTGCTTCCAGCGATCGTCGTATCAATATCTGGGATCTCTCTCTCATTGGTCAAGAGCAAACGCCGGATGATCAGGAGGACGGTCCTCCAGAGCTACTTTTTATTCATGGTGGTAAGCAAATTACTTTTTCGATTCATACAATTTCTTATTCATGGTACGATAGGTCATACTGCTCGTCCAACTGACTTCTGTTGGGCACCAGGTGAAGGTGAGAACTGGACTGCGGCTTCGACTTCCGAAGATAATATCGTCATGGTCTGGCAACCCACAATGCGCGTCTGGGCCGGAGACGAGGTTAGGATTGATGAACAAGAGCTTGAAGACGATGCAATGGATGTAGAGATGATCACTGAGGAGACAGGGCTCAGTGGCCACTCGGAGGATGAAAAGATGGATGATGCCACTGAGCAGGAGAGCAGACGGAAGATGGGTGAGAAAGAGAAAAACCCACACAATAAAGGGAAGACTGTTAGTGGCAACGGGTCGCAGAGTATGAGTGTAAGCACTACTGCTAGTATTTCGGGGGCAGACGATTAAGGTGTCGCATCTGTTGGTTGTTGCTATGTCTGCCAAAATTATATGTATTTCCAAAGCAAATAATACAGCGTGACCATACGAGAGGAAGAGGCGTAAAGGGAGATACAATGTGACGTGTGGATAGTTTCATAGGAAGATGATCCTGACAAGTTCAAATCCCACTGAAGACCATGTCCTATTAAGTTGAGTATCATTTGAACAGAGGCTTTGAGGCGTACCTCCACCAATGAGTACAAAACAGATGAGACCCAGTGCCCAGATGTTTATAGGGCTGTTCTTCTCGAGTTTTTGTTTTCGTGACAAATGTGTAGGGTTTCTGCCGTCACGAGCGTCCTTAGCGAACTTTTCATTCCTCTGGCGCATCTCGAATGCAGTAGGCTAGTGTGGTGATCGGTCAACGAGTTAGAAGTTTCCCACTTGATCAGCGCACCATGATTGAAGATAATTGAAGGAATGACGACGAGTTGACGTTGGTTGTGCAGAGGCACAAGTATGTGATATTCAGATAGTGGACGTGGCAATTTCTATATATATAATCGCCACGCTTGTCGTCATCTACGACTCCCGAAAATAATAGAAACAAATAATCTTGTCTAAAGGCTCTTTCAACATTTGACTATGGGCAAAGGGCTCAAAGCAGCACTTAGATCACAACAATCCCGACTCAGAATCAAGGAAAAGGTACAGATAGCAGCTCAAGCCGCTTTACATAAGGGAAAGAAAGCTTCCTCTCGAAGTGAGCAGGTCGCGTCAGCTCCGAGATCGAAAGGGAAAGGGAAAGAAAAGCAATTTCTGGCGAACCAACAACCAACGATTCCATTTCAACTTACAGACAAGATACTCTTAGTCGGCGAAGGCGACTTTTCCTTCACGCGTGCCTTAGCTCTTGATCCACCTTCTGTACTGGACAGTCTACCTCCGAGAAATATAACGGCCACCACTTATGATACAGAACAAGAATGTTACAGAAAATATCATGATGCTGAAGAAATTGTTCGAATGCTCAAATCTAAGGGTGTAGAGGTCCTCTTCGGGGTTGATGCGACCAAGTTGGAAAAAATCCAAGGACTCAAAAGCAGAAAATGGGATCGTATCGTCTGGAATTTTCCTCATGCCGGTGTGTGTCAAGGTGCCTTCCCCCATCAAAAATAACCCTTATTTCCGGTTGAAGGAAAAGGTATAACGGATAAAGACCGGAATATCCTCTCTAATCAAATTTTAATACTGGATTTCCTGAGATCAGCCTCTGGATTCTTGAAGAATGGTCCTGTTCCTTTGATGAAACGAAAAAAGAGAAAGAATGATGGGGAAGATGAGGAAGATGATGCTATATCTGATGATTCTGGGGAGCTATCGTGCCCAACGGACTCGCAGATCGCCGTAAGAGGAACTGTCCTGATCACACTGCGGAACGTCCCTCCATACACGCTCTGGTGAATATTCTCTTCCCCATACATTTTGGTAGCTGACACATTGAGAACTTCTCAAGGGATGTTCCAAGGCTTGCGAAAAATCCTCCACATCCTACGTTGACCAGCAAACCACCCAATCCACAATACTTGCAACTTCGTTCTTTTGTGTTCCATCGTGACTTATGGACGGGCTATGAGCACCGCATGACCAAGGGAGAGCGTGCCCATGGTACAGGGAAGACTGGTGAGGGAGGTGAGGACCGGACATGGGAGTTTTGTCTCCGTGATTAATATTACCGACAGTAAGCCCCTTACCTTCGACTTACCCATGAATGACTTGTAAACAGCAGATGTACCATTACAGGTTCATAGAAGACCCCTGTGGACATCTCGGCTTGACTACTCCTGATGAGTGTCATTGTCATGTGTCGATCAATGGACTCAGAAGTGGATAGGAAGGTCATTTTGCCGAAAATCTATCACTGTCTCTTCACTCATCCCAATCTCGGGTAATTGCATATCTCATAATTCTGCATACCATGGCGAACCCAACATATCTGATTCTCCTTGAATTATAGCAGTGATTCTATCACCTCCACTTACGTCTTAGCCCATGATTGGCCGAGTAATCACGGTCAACGGATACGTCTGCAGCCCCATAGGCAGCATGATCATCGAGCAGGGAAAGAGCATCATCCTTCAGTTTGACCTTGCAAGTGCCATTCATTATTTGTTGGCCTACTAGCCCACATGTTTCAGAACGAGCTCATTGTGGAAATTGATCATATCATCACATACATTACGTAGGCTCACATAATGCCCAAATTCCAATACATCACTGAAGCATTACCGAATTGCGTCAGTACGATAACATTGAGACATTCTTGCTGAACATACATTCTGACAAAATGCTAATCCAATGACATATTGGGAAGGTCCGTGATCTGCCTTGCAGCAAAGGTCTAAGCACTATGTGTGCTGATTGAATTAGATCTCTATCTATGTCTATATCCATTCTCAAGCAACCACAACATGTGAGCTTGGTGTTTCAGCAGCAGACACAGTCTCTGCCTTATTGACAGAATTGGCATCACTCGTTGTAGTGGTGCAATGCGCAGGTTCAGATTCGGGTGATATCTCGTTTGTGGTTGTGCGTGTACCATCTGGGGCAATATGACATGCACTATTGTTATGACGTTAGGAAAGTACAACCACAGGGGAGAAACTCAGAGAACAAAAGGGAAAAAATGTCATCAAGGCGTTGACCGTGAGACAGGCACACAGTATTAGCAACATCGAGCAAGAATAATTTATACCAAAAGAAGGTATAGGTTGGTAGCGGGGAAGTTTGCAAAAGGGCAATAGACGGACTTACGCTACGATTTGATTCCAATATGACTCCGGGTCAAATTCGAAGTTATACGAACCACCAAAATCTGCATCGAGGTGGGAATCCGGAATTAAATCGAGTAAATTCGGGTTGAATCGCATCTAGAATCGTGGAAGATAAGGGCAATGCATGCAAAGGAGTGTTTCAAAAGCAGATTCTCAGGGTCATTTTGACGATGGAACTGCCACCCACCTTGTCTCGTGTCACTGGATCGAGGAAAGGCGAGATACCTTTGTAGAAGAAACTTAGTAGTCGGGGAAGGTTTACGATAAGTGCCCGGCCGAGTGTCTCTACGTAGTGTTTTTGTAGGATATTGAGTACCTGTAAACGGAAGAGAAATGGGCTATAATATTGGTACACACAGGAGTGTCCTGTACCTTGCTAGCAACGGAGATGGAAGGATTTGTACGAAGAGTTGTAGATGCATAATCTACAATGATGACGAGAGATTCTTGGCCAAGTGGCATTAAGTCTTTGGCGCGTTCGCTGTCAAAGTGTTCATAGGGGTGAGCATGCGACTAGCAAGAACTCCTCACAGACACCACACAAGATGCCTCAATTGTCGAGGACTTGTTTCTGTGTTTTCACGTCCAGGCCGCATGTATATGATAGGACGACCGTCGCGATCAAAACCAGTAATGATACTAGGAGCAACTTGTAAGCATTTATCAAGCATCATCAACACAAGCACTTACATTTTACCGGTCTGACTTTCGATTTTGACTTCGTCGGGAGGGATGAGATCCGGCTTAAAATCGCGCCGCCACTCAAGAGTGGCTTTAATGCGCTTCTGGGCGTCCGGATAATTCCATTTTGAAGCCCTCATATATCGAGGAATGGTGTCTGCTTTCTGCAGCCATCGACGTTCCCAGGGGTGATATGGGTCCGAAAAGGGCAAGAGGAGACTGTCTGCGTACTGAGTTTATAGTTAGAAACTGTGCGCACTGGGCTCAGCAGTACGCACAGCACGCAGAGCATCAATTTGTGCTTGCTGGTCATCTGAGTATGTGTGCAGAGGGCAAATCGTTGTCCCGAGCTCCGGTTCGGTTAGCACCTGCTGGGTTGTGGTGCTCATAATAGATTACAAAAAAAACACTGTAATGACAGCCAAGTCAGTAGAAATTACTGGCTTGCACTCGAGAGCTGCGGCAGATGCAAGGGGCTGAGTCAAAATCCTTCTAGAGTTATGCCAATGTTCTGCTCAGGTTCTAGCGTCCTTGTGAAAACTCAGGAGATGTGACATTGTGACACGAACAAAGAGTGACAGTGGTTCCCTCGGCAGACAAGTCGTGCAGGTCAGCCGCTCTCCAGTCTTTTCCTCCACCACCATCTGCTATGGATGGCCAACGGCCTCCCCGTTCTGTGCGACCACACTCTCTCCAACAGAGCCCACGATCCCCAGCTCCAGCCTATGCCGACCCCTCTCGTCCCTCTCTCGTAAGTCCAGACAGCCGCACGAATGTTTCCTTCCAGAATACCGAGCGCGGCGACCGAAATTCTCAGCTTGACGCTCCCAGACAGCGTAATATGCCTTCCGCCTATCACGCCCATCTTCCCTATACAGGCGATCCAGAAAGCCCAGAGCTTTCCGATGTCTCTAAAGTCGGCCGCAAGAAGAGTTTGGTTCGTCCAGACCGCGAGAAAATTGACCCTGGCCATCGTCAGTGGCACTATCGCAGCCATGTCGCTCAGCTTGAACAGGAGGGGAATGCCCGAGTAGGCGTGATGCCGTCAAGTGCGTCTGCGGAAAGTTTCCTTCAGGTTCACTTGATTGATTTTTTTCTACGCATACAGCAACGGGAAACTTCCCACAACAGGACACCCTCCGACGAGGACAGTCACTCCTTGGCCGTGAGGAGGATGTGCATGAATCAGGCCTCGCACTCTTCAAACGTGGGACCTTGAGACGGAAGAAGGCACAATCATCGGTACCCATCAGTCAGCAGCCTTTGCCAGACAGAAAGCGAGGTTGTTGGAAGGGCCCTGGACCCAGTGGTCCGTGGATGATCTATTGCTACATCATCACGATTTGGGTTCCGACTTTTCTCATGCGTCAATGTGGTGGGTTATGATACCGTTGTTATTTGTCATTCCATCTTGACGGCCCTCTCGCTTTAGGTCTCCGTAGTCCAGAGCAGCAACGTGCATGGCGAGAGAAGATGGGCCTTCTCAGTCTTATCCTCACCCTAATGGCAGGCGTCGGCTTCTTGACTTTCGGCTTCACTGAGGCTGTGTGTGGGACACCCGCAACGAGGTTTCATGGTGTCCCTGGCTCGTGGGATAGTGTTTCAAATATGTCTGTTGTCATTCACGGCTATAGTTATGACTTCACCAACTTTAAGCACCCTGCCGCAACGGGATTCGATGGCAATACCAATCCCGTTACCACCGGCGGTTGGAATCTTGCTGGAAATGATGCCTCATTCCTCTTCCAAAAGGTCAACCAGCATTGTCTTGGCGTTGTCACCAGAGCCTCTGGTTCAACTATCACTGGTGCAAGCAATTTTCTCGATTGGTATATGCCCTGCAACATCCATAGCCGTATAGGAGGAGGTGGCGCTAACTTGACCGGTTATGAGTCCGGGGCCAATTGCCACGTCTCGGCAAAGGCTCATTCACTATTTAGTCAAATGATGAGACCGTCTGGCCAGGTTTACTATACCTGGGATGATGTCAAAGATCCTGGTCGAAATTTGGCGATCTTCGAGTCGTATGTATTCATGCTTGGTTTTATATCACTCAAACCAACGTCCCCTTGCTAGTTCTGTTCTCGATCTCGATCTTTTACAATGGATAAGCCCTGTTGAGGTCAACTATCCGTCTCTGTTCAAGGAAATGGCTCATCCAAATGGGACCTACAATACCAAAGACCTGACGATGTTATTCATGCGCATGGGTGAACGCAATGTTGGTCATTGCTTACAGGATCTCGCCACGATCGGTTTTATCGATACGAACACGATTGGTTGTGTTGCTTCCGAGGTCGTTCTCTATCTCTCTCTCGTCTTCATTATTGGTGTTGTTGCCATTCGTTTCGTCATGGCCGTTATGTTCCAATGGTTCTTTTCGTGGAAATTGGGGAATTTTCCGAGAGAGACCTACGAGCAGCGCATGCAACGCTCCGCCGAAATTGAAAACTGGTCTAGCAATATTTACCGCCCCGCCCCTAGCCAATACCGTCCCAACGTCGGCAAAGATGGCCTGCGCAAAAAGGAAAATCGCAAGACATTCTTTCCCAATACTTCTAGGTTCACACCCTCAGAGACTTTCCTTAAAGCATCGAATGGACGACCAACAACAGCATATGGCATGCTCGATTCCTCGTCTAATGCCAATTGGAAGCGCTCAACCATGTATGCGTCTTCTATGAAAGGGGGAAAGGGGACACCTCCAGACTCGCCCAGTTACAAGTTTTCGAGGAGCACAGTGTCCTTGCCTGGTAGTGCTTTTGCTGATAATCCCTGCCCCTTCCCTCTCATCAACGTCGTTCCTCAGCCTCCTCCCGAATATGAGCCGTTCAATTTCCCCCTCGCTCACTCAATATGTTTGGTCACCGCCTATTCCGAATCTGTTGAGGGTCTTCGCACTACTCTTGACTCTTTGGCGACGACGGATTACCCGAACAGCCACAAGCTTATTCTAGTCATTGCTGATGGTATGGTTAAGGGCGCTGGAAATGCATTGACGACTCCAGAAATCTGTTTATCCATGATGACTGACTTCGTTGTCGCTCCTCAAAACATTGAACCCCACTCTTACGTCGCCATCGCAGATGGTCACAAACGTCACAATATGGCCAAAGTTTACGCCGGATTCTACGATTATGATGACGCTACCGTCGAGCGTTCGAAGCAACAACGCGTGCCCATTGTCCTCGTCGCTAAATGTGGCAACCCTCTCGAAGCTAATGATGCGAAACCGGGCAATCGTGGCAAGCGCGACAGCCAAATTGTGTTGATGGCATTCTTGCAGAAAGTGATGTTTGATGAGAGGATGACGACTTTCGAGTACGAATTTTTCAACTCAATTTGGAGGGTAACTGGTGTCAGTCCAGATCGATATGAACTGGTTTTATGTGTGGATGCTGATACCAAAGTTTTCCCGGATTCCTTAACAAGGATGGTCAGCTGTATGGTGCATGACGAAGAAATAATGGGTCTTTGCGGTGAAACAAAGATTGCGAACAAAGCGGAGACCTTCGTGACCATGATGCAGGGTAGGTCATAAGCTTTTATTCTGATCTCCTTTACTCAAATTCATCTAGTTTTTGAGTACTACATTTCTCACCACATGACTAAAGCTTTCGAGTCCATGTTCGGTGGTGTTACTTGTCTACCCGGTTGTTTCAGTATGTACCGCATCAAAGCACCAAAGGGTGATACTGGCTATTGGGTTCCTATCCTCGCGAATCCTGACATTGTGGAGCACTATTCTGAGAATGTTGTCGATACCCTCCACAAGAAAAATCTCCTCCTTCTTGGTGAAGATAGATACCTCACTACTCTCATGTTGAAGACATTCCCCAAACGTAAGAATGTGTTCTGCCCTCAAGCGGTTTGCAAAACTATCGTTCCCGATACCTTCCGCGTTCTTCTTTCTCAGCGACGTCGTTGGATTAATTCGACTATTCACAACCTCGCAGAACTTGTGTTGGTTCGAGACTTATGTGGTACTTTCTGCTTCTCGATGCAGTTTGTCGTTGGTATGGAGCTTGCAGGTACCCTTGTACTTCCGGCTGCCATTGCGTTCACGATTTACCTCATCATCGTTTCTATCATCCCTGGTGGTGCCAGCACGACTATTCCTCTTATTCTACTCGCCATCGTGCTTGGCCTTCCCGGTTTATTGATCGTCATTACCTCGAAGAAGATTGCCTATGTTGGCTGGATGTTGGTATATCTCATTTCATTGCCTATTTGGAACGGGATTCTACCGGCTTACGCTTTCTGGCACTTTGACGATTTCTCTTGGGGCCAAACCCGTAAGGTAGCTGGTGATAAAGGCGGTGACCACGGTGACAAAGACGGAGAATTTGATTCGACACATATTGTGATGAAGAGATGGGCAGAGTTTGAGAGAGACAGGAGATGGAAAAGCGGTTCTCAGTCCCATGATTCTACCTATTACGAGAAGACGTGAGTGATCTGGCGCATGAAATATTTGGTTCTAACACGACTTTTTCTGTAGTGGCAATAGGCACTCTATGATCTCGACTTCGGACCAACCTCCTGGCTTTGATTCTAGTACTTTGGAGTCATCAAACGCTACTTCTTCACCTCGCCCGCGGCACGAAAGCAGCGCTCTTCTCATGCTTCCCACTCCCCTGTCTGTCAGCAGGTCTATGATGGCCTCGACCTCAACAGTTGGGGCATCGAGGTCGAGCGAGGATAATTACCTCTCAGATACCGGATCTAATTCCAACCATCGACTTACGCAATCTCCCGAATATACCGAGTCTTACGAATCGGTATCAAGTCAACGACACCTTTCACCACCATCTCCCTACGACAGCTCGGCACTTGCACCCAGAGTATACAATGGTCCTGCGACACGTAGTGTGCCAAGTCCACAACCATATCCCGGTGTCAGTCCTAGTGAATCGGCCAACCCGTTCAGGTCGTTGACGACCAGCCCAGTCAACTATGATGAGAGCGTTTCTGGATGTGACAGCGAGGAGATAAGAAATAGCCGTGGTGGGGTTAGATTGATGGACAGCGGACCAGTTCCTGCGCCCGAGGGTGTACGGCGGATACGAGCTGGAGGACGACGACCAACGTCACAACAAACGCCACAACAAAACAGGTACTCTCGTAGCTCGACAAATTTTGCATTACCTCCAGGTGCGGCGCCCCCCCAGCCGTACGGCAGTGGTGGAGGAATGTAATGATCGATATACCAGTGGTTGCCACGCTCCTCTCTCTTTCTCCTCATTTCAATATCTCTATCCAGTCCCTCGCTTCTGTGGACACATCTATTTTACTTGCATTTATCCCTTGCAGCATGGTGAACACTTTTTTTCCCTATTGTCTTTGTCTCGTCCTACAGACTATTACCCAATGTTCTACATACCTATTTCTATGCCATTTATCGGACAGTTTCTTTTAGGGCCCTTTTGCAACGAGAAGACAGACGTATTGGATAATTACAATACATATATACTAGTTTTTCTGGACTCTTTCGTTAGCGCTTGTTTGGTGCGAGCGCCAATGCAAACACGCCAAGTGGGTGAGTGTTGCAGGCAAAGATATTTATTTGCACCTCGACCACTGTTCTCGGCGAGGTTCCCAGCTTAACTCTCAAGGTGTGTGTCGTCCTCGCATAATGTTTCATGGGTAACTATGTTTGACAAAATGATTGTGCTCTAGCTCGTCTTTTGAGCGTACACCCCAGCCGACAACTCTCCTTTCTATTTACCTTACTTTACCACGCTCCACATCCCCTGGTCAAAGAAGCACTACCATCATGGCAGCAGCACCGCCAATCACCAACTCGCCTATTACGCAAGTGTCGCAGGTGCAGCCTTCTGCGCATGTGGGTTTGCAGCCACAGTTGCTGACAAGATTGTTCTTGGAATTGAGAGGGAAGAGATTTGACGTGGACAGGGAGACTATTATGAACTTGCCGGAGAGCGTACTCCTGTGTCTATTCCCAAATGGTTTGGTCTTGAGTAGACAGAGTGTGGCTGTTTCGGAAGGAGGAGAGGGAGAAGAGGAGGAGGAAGTATACGCTATTGATGTGAGTTTTTATTGAGGTTGAAATGCTTTACTAACGATACTAATTGGGCGTTTTGGGATGCGGAATGCATAGTTCGATCCGGAATGCTTCCAATTTGTGTTGGTGTTTTTCAAAAATGCATCCGAGGCATTCTATGGAACACCAAATAGCTCGGGGTTATCTAGTGCACAACAACACCTCATTTTTGAGAATAACCCAGAATTCCATCCGGGTTCTAATCCTCTTTTGTCGAAACAGGCAATTATTGTGTTGAGGGAGGAATTGGAGTATTTCTCAATACCACCCAATGATGCTGGTGCTGCGACAGATGTAAATGGGATTGCGAATGAGGAGATGTTGGAGATTAAGAGAAGGTCAGGGGAGTATTTGATGGAAAAGAAGAACATCTTTACGGCGTTACAAAGGAATGTGAACAAGGAGAACAATGTTGCCGAGCAGCATTTGATTGATATGCTTTGTATGAGGCGAGTTTGTTTATTACTTCCTTCTGGTGATATGCTGATGGTCGTTCTAAAAGCGGTTTTAATCGTGAAGACGAGTGGGGATATCGCGCCTTGGAACCAATGCGTTGTTGTATCTCGTCGATAGCACTCGTTTTGCTCAAGACTGGAATCATACATCATCCAAATGCAGAGAAACCTGTAGAGGTTGACTACACACAGATGACTACTGCACAGAAACTCTTGCTATTCTGGAGGAAACCTGCCGTGAGTTATTTTAGATCGCTGATCACTTGAAGTGCTGACATATGTTGGCAGCGCAAATGCTGGTGGGATGGGATTGATGTCGAGCTTCCAACAGTGGACAGTAAACCGGCGAGGACTGTGAAACTCTGGGCACGGCGAGTATGGACACTGGAGTTGAGCCTGGTGGGTAATTATATGGTGTCTATGGGAGCCAATAGTCATGATTGTATCCAGGTGTGACACAGGGTACTGAGAATCTTCAATACTCGAACAGTAGGTCTGCGGTCTGCGGTCTGCGGTCTATTGGTACATAGGGGACAAGTTGACATCATCCTACATCACATGAAGCTTTCCAACCTATGCCTCCTTGGCCTGTGTTAGTGGCCAGTGATTTCACAGCTCAGACACTGAGTGGGCGCAAAGATTTTCTTTTTGCCATTTGAATCTAAGTAGACCGTGACGTAATGATCAGATCACTTGTGCCAAAATTAGCGCCAATATACTTTCTTCCTTGTATACCTTGTGCCCTCTATTCCCCCTCCATGCCTTCCTCTTCCTCCTCGCCCCTTTCTTGTTCTTCTGGTAGCTCTGGTGGGAGCTCAAGCTCTCAAAAACGCGTCTTCCCCTCTGTGCACAAGGTTCAGGATCGAGAAAAACAAGACGTCTCTCGTGAAACAATTACAATAGACAAAGAGAAAGCTAGTAGGGAATATGAAGGTGACGATGAAGTTTCGATCAGGACCAAGTCGAGCTCAGGAATCTCATCGGCGGCCACTTCCAGCTCGACACAGTCTGCACTCGACGCGCTTAGGCTTATAGCCGGATCCGGTATTCGCAGGTCAAAGTGCCGTGCCGAGTTTTTGGAGAAATTGGCACGGAGTCCTCAGGACCTAAATGTGCTCGATAAGGACGTGGCGGAACGACTGAGGCTTCTTATAGGCAAGGAAGCTGTGGCGTTCTTTCGTAAATTTGTAGGGTGGGTGCTGGCCCTCTCCTTGCCCTTATGCCTGCATCCCCCCTTCACCTTACTTTTGGGAACGTGCTAACAAGTGTTTCCCCTTTATTCCTCGCTGTTTGCTGCTGCCCCGTATAGAGACGAGTCACTTGAAATGAGTTTCAGGAGCGGGGAGGAGAAGGAGAGATCAAAACAGATTATGGACAGCCCTGTTGTTTTTGGCGTTTGTGTAGTTGCAGCGGGTAGAAGAGTTGTGGATTATTATATGACCTGGAGAGGGAAGACGGTGCGTGTTTCTCTGTCACCACATAACATACTGACTTCGTCGTAGAAAACCAATATCGACAGTGCGTAGAATTTTGTCCGCGAAGTTTGCAGCTTATCGAAACCTTTAGGTTCTGATCCAAGACGAGATTCTTGGGACCATGACTTTAGGCGAGTTCGTAAATCGATTGATCACAGCTATAGGTCCGTTTGTCTTGACCTTTGACTGATCTTCTCTGACGGCCTATGCCCAGGAAAATGCGCACCAAGGCTGAAGATAAGGATATGCGCAATTCCAAATCTGATAAGCTCAGGAAACAACCCTTAACTTCCTCACAACACGTGCGATCCTCTACTCCCCCAAGTATTGTCGTATCTTCCCTTGACACCAGTGTGTTTTGACTTGTCTCTTCCGACTATCTACTGATATTTTACAGACCTACTTTCCCCACCAGATACTCCAACAATCAACAGTCCATCGTGAGTGACAATGTTTATGATGACATGCAGCAGCTATCTAATAACATTCAAACTTGCAGGTCTGCAACTAACAGTGTCATTTCCCTGCCATTCTTGGGTGCTATTCGTAATGTGCCACTCAGTAATCGACGTAAGCATGCCAAATACATCAATGTCTACATTATCTGGTTAGCTAATGACAAGTTCTCCCCACCCTTTATGCCCTACGATCTATCGTTAGTTCCCCTACGAGTTACCAACCCAGATCAGAATTCCATTTTGGAATCGTCATCAGCAGTGGTCGAAGGTGCTGTTACGCAAATACCCACTAATGCTTCTCTTGAAACCCTTGTCGAAGCGCCGGAACCTACTGAAAATGGTAAGTATAACTGATATGACATTCTGTTCTCATGCTCACTCGGCTATCTCCTTTGATGGGTAGATCACGAGCGGCAAGTTAATATTGACACACCAATTCAGGCGAATCAACAGTATGTTTTCCTTCTGTTCTGGCTCTTATATTATGATCTTAAATTCACGGTAACTGATAACATTGTTTTTTTCTATAGGCTTGACGTGCCAAAGGGCAAATCCCACAAGGGCCATGCAGAGAGTGTCTCGGGTCGATCTTTTAGGTCTGACCGATCAAAGAGGCATAGGAGTCGAAGTCGAAAAAGCTCATCAGGCCGGAGACATCATGAATTTACGCATAACAGATCTGACAAGAAGGGGCATGTCCCTTCGTCCTCAAGACACGAGGAAGATGGTGATGGACACTCTGGTTCCAGGAAACACCACCATCATCATCGTTCATCGAAGTATGACGATGATGACGACGATAGACCTAATGATAAGTCGGACAGGAAGGAGTCGGGGTCGAAGAGGCCTTTGGAAAACTATATCACACTTGCAATTGTTGATCCTGATGAGGTGAGCAGTGTGACATTCGATCAGGCGATGGAGCAACCTCCTTCCTCGGGCAGTAAGGCGTGGCATGGGTGAGGATTCATATTAATAAAGCTTATTTAACCTGATACTCATGCGGACACACTCAGTTTGACATTAATAAGACGTCCAACTAAGTCAGGTCATGCTGCTGTCAAGACCCCTTGGACTGGACCTCTTGCATGCGCATCAGATGGTGTAAGAAACATTGCACCGCATAGTTTGGAGTCCGATTCAGATGATAACTGGGAACACGTACCTGACATACCTAAACACGAACCAGTAATACCCCAACGGATCACCAATGACTCGGAATCGGAATCGGATCTATCGAGCTCTAGTCCCCCATTGCGTGGTAGTCCTCCTGTGGAAGGACACTATATTCCTGCGAAACCAGAAACTCAAACAACAGTTCCGGGAGCTAGCTCACACATTCCCAGTATTCTGGCTCACAATAATCATCCACCCCCTGATCTTACATCTTTGCCAACTCCGAGAGGCATCCCCATTTCATCACCTCATAGCTATGATTCCCCTTCAGTTAGTTACAAAGGCCTTATGTCACCAACCCATCCATCTTATGGGGTTATAAATCTTTCCGCTAGTGGCCATTCATCAGGATACACCTTATCGCCACTAATCAAATCACCAAACTATAGCAATTTACCTGGTGGTGCGGGGTATAACCCTGGGTTCGGGGTACCGACACCTGTCAGATCAAACACAATACCATTACCTGGTATACATCACGCTCTTGCCAATGCTCCCGGAAGTAATAGTCCGTACCTGTACTCGACGCCCAGAGCTTCACCGTCAGGTTCGATGAAAGGATCATCATCACCGTATGTTCCTGCATGGATCTCACCTCATAGTGCAGTGAATAGTGTTCTACCTGGAACATTGACTGCGACGATGAGTCCAACTTCCGTGAGAGGTGACGACGGGGCACCTCTTCGACGTGGCGGGTCCGGACCTGGAAGTTACATCGTTGGGTCGAGAGTTATTGGGCCGTATTGAATGATTGACTGGGATTATGGGGTGTGGTTTTTTCTTTTGGGAGGGCTAAGGATTGGAATGGGAGACTATGCTGAGCATTGACAATGTCATGTTCTTGAACCGGTTTCAAATTTGCGTGCTAGGCGATTCCCAGCATTTCGCTTCTTTTATTTCTCAGTCTTTTGACGATGTGCTTGCTGATGATGTTAGATCATGCTGTCTGCCTTCCTTTTTGGTGTGTCTGGATTGTGTTTTAGTGTAAATCGATGTACAAGTATCAGTCGAATATTGTTATGTGAATTAGGTAGCTTCAATAATCATTATTATTAATGGTCTGATACCTTTCCACTATGATACAAAGTCTAATCTCAGGCTCGGTTGAGTAGTGAGCTCCCAAGATCTAACCGGGATCTAATCGGAGTCCAACTTGACGCGACTTGAGTTTCCCCTGTCAGGAAACATGTTTCGATCGCGCCAAGAACGCATGCATCGTTATAGAACCTATCAAAAAGTATTGTGGCTCCAGTGTTTTGTATCTGTGAGAAATTATATTTATAGACATTCGAAATCGGAAGTCGAAGCGGAGAGGAGTAAGATCTTTGGTTATATGTGACAACGAGAATGAGTCATGGCAGAGTCATAAGACTGATATAGTACTGGTATGTGGGTCGTGGTGTGATGTCCAGAAAAAAATGGGGGTGAAGGCGTGGACCCCTTTGTCACACGCTCGTCATGTGTTGAGGAAGTACCGTTAATCTTCCTCCCTAAACGTAAACTGATAGGAAGTGTGTATGATATCATCATGAATTGTGCCGTGCATAGCGCACTAACCCCGAATACCTGCAGTGATCAGCACCAATTCAATGAGACATTGTTGAATATAAATAGATTGATTGACACTCTGAACGCCGATCGCACGGCGATATCCGAGAGTTAACAAATCTTGTTAAGAGTGTCATCATAGGCACTTTTATATCATGAAAATTGGTGCTATAGAGCGTCGAAGGAAATATTAGTGAGAAGTATAAAAACATACAGAATATCAGTATATAAATAAATAATGTGCTAAAATGCAACCCCAACTATGTGTGTATTGACAATGTGGTAGTTTGTGTTTCCAAATTCTCAAGAGAGAACACGCTGAGCTTATACCCGGACGGTAAGGCCTTGTTATGTATTGTTGTTAGTGGTGTTTCGAACCGACAAACTGCTCACCATCATATTTTTGAGTAGTACATTATGACGGAATATCGAACGCTATGCTAAAATTAACTTATTGTTTTATGTCTTGATGGATTCATGTTATTGTCCTAGATACAGATAAATCATAACATGCTACCCAGTTTCATAGTCTACGTGGGTATAACATACCATGCCGCCTGCAACAGCTGAAAGCTTCAGATATTTTTGAAACTCAATTGCGCCAAATAGCCATGCACCGGTTAGGATGGATCGTCAGGAACACCTAAAAATGCTGTCAGATCGCCGTTTGGAGTTCTCATAAAATATGAATTATGATTTGATATATGGATGCATCTGACGTAAAAACCAATGCACGAGAAATGGTACCTGTTTACACTTAGTGCGGCGTACATCGACACGGAACTATCCCATGAGTTTCCATAGCCCTTGACCCAATGCTGCGTGTGCGATAAGGTCTTTGATATCGTGCTTTATCATATCTACAATTCATCATCGAACAACAACAACATGAGCCTTCCGGACTCTACCTTTCATCAAGATTAACTGGATAGTGACATCTACAAAGCTTGTGCTGCCGATATGAAGGGCTCCAACCAAACCATATGCCTCGTTGCCTTTGAGTGCATGTCGTAGTCACGAAAGTCGGTTTCGAGTGAATTAGTTCGTTGATTCCACTAGATCGTAGCTGCAGTGGACAATTGAATATCTTTGGTTGGCTCCACTAAATGTTACTAAAAGATGTTTTAAATTTTCTGGTACAGAGCCAACTTTTTGTACCTTATCAAATAAGGTTTACGAGTCTATCAGACAGCAGGCAGTCTCACCATATCATGCATACAACTCAATTGATATTGGCCATGATTAAAAAATGAGTCCCAAGTGATTTCATATAATGCACTTAACTCATGAGGTAAAAAATCGACGTCATTGCTGAAATATCATTCCTAATCTGTACCTCTCGGCTGCTTCGCAGGAACTGCGAAAAATTCGCAAAGCAAAGAAAGAAGTCCAGAAGCGGATATTTGAATCAGCGTCTGTCGTTGAGTTATAAGAACGTATGGCCCTTAAACCGATCCATAAATCCCTGCATCCCTCGAAATGGCTACTACGACTGTTACTACCACCACAAGAGCAACGACCTCGATTAGCGTAGTCGAGACTGTCCACGGCACAGAAAAGAAGCCACGTTCTGCACAACACTGGGAGGAGATTGCGCATTCTAATACCCAGAAAGTAACCCAATCGGGAACTAACGTCCCGTTGGCATGGGTGAGGTATTCAACACAGTTTTGCCTTTCTTCATTAATATATTTTCCAGGTTCTGGTCCAAGGAAAGAACATTCCTCCCAACGCTATAATTGCTGGAGAAGACAAGAGGCGACCTCTATACGTTGCCAGAACATTCTGGGAGGTAAGTCAATTCATTGTCCTCTCTAAAGACTCACCCAGAAATATATTATTATAGGGTGGAGTCTGTAAGTTGTAGATTAATGCCGATTGCTTCCAACGAGATAATCGTCTTGCAGATGTTGGCCAAGCTGGGCAGCATCTCGAACGGGGCGCCTCTTTTGCGTACAATGGTAAAGAGATACATGTCAGTATGATTGCTGTAGCACGTGGATACGACCGAACCTTGACAAGGCATAATGTCAGGTTGAGACATACGAGGTTTTAGTTCCGTTGCAACAAACTATCACGTATCATGTTGCGGACTGCTACCATATCCCTCCTATCCCTCGCATCACTCGCCAGAAGCGCCCGATAGAAGCAACTCTTGATGCTTCTTTCACCACCAAACTCTGCCAAAAATTACGGTAATTATTTTTTGCCATCCCACTTGCAAGGAGCTCATGTTTGTTAACAGGGCAATCAAGGTTGTAATCGTTATTGATGACTCAGATTCAGTGAGCAGAACCTCTATCCTGAAATTTTGCATTTTTGACAGTGAAATAGATGGAGGGTCAGCAATGGAATCAAACCCGATCAGTCAGTCGGCCTTGGTAGCTTCTGATATTGCGTTTTCTTCTTACTTTTCTATAGGCGCTTACGGGGCTTGTTTCCATCATCGAGTCAGACATCGAGACTCGCGGTATTGACCTGTATTTCCTGAATAACCCCACGTTCGAAGTCAACATCAGGGTGAGTTGTGGATCAAGCAATCAAGGCAAAGGGAGACGAAATCTTACACAATATAGAACCGTCAACGCATCGAGAATATCTTTGACTCTGTCTGCCCGCAGGGTAAGTTGACAACTATACATGCTTCTCGTATATTCCATGACTTTCGAATGTAGGAGCAACCCCAACAGGCCAAAAACTTCAAGAGTTGTTTGCAGGGTACCTTCCACTCCTCGATTCCGTAAACAGCGACACTCCTTCAATCGTGATCATGGTGATCACAGACGGCGTTCCAAGTGATGATTTTTCAAATTTCTGCTTAGTTGCCTTTTGACATTTATTTTTTTTCCAGCCGACAATGTGGAGGACGTTATCATCGATGGCGCTCGCCGTCTTGACCGAAACCAAGTTCCTGCCAACCGCTTCGGCGTCTCGTTCATTCAAATTGGTGATGATCCTGATGCTGCCGAGTTTCTGAGAGAAATAGATGAGGATATCAGCCGTCAACACAACTGCCGAGTAAGTCAACGAACCGACCCTCTCCAAATTGGCTTAATCAGGTGTATACACTATCAGGACATGGTAAACGCTACACCTTATGACCCACAGAACCCAGAATTCACCTCCGACGGTTTCCTGAAGTGTGTTCTTGGATCCATTGATTCTTATTGTGACAACATCCATCCACTTTTCCCGCCAAAGTTGGCCCCAAGAGCTTCCTCTCCATTCATATCTATGGATTATGGGTGCCATGTTCCATACCCCGTATCACCTAGGCCAGGAGTACGTTCCACCCCCACTCCTCTGCATTTCAATTCCCTCCTGCAACCAATGCCATCATCTTAATTAGCTGACTGAGAAGCCCGAAGCGGTTACTTCTATGATCACGACAGCCTATAATTTCAACTCGCATATGTACACACATTATGCACTTAGTACTTCCAATGTATCATCGATTCCCTCCCCAGCCTACAGGCGTAGGACTCTCCTCGACTCCTCCGACACACGTGTCGGTTACAGTGACATCGTCCAGTAACTCCTGACCTAGCATTCGCAAAGGTTGCCCTCTTGGATGAGCCATTGCTTGTCGCTGTCCAGGGGCGACTCCAAATAGGGTTTCAGTGTGACCGCCATTTGCTGGTGGATAATCCTCGAATGAATCAGAGTCGTCATCTCCAGTATCTTCAATCCCTTCAGCAAATGGATGTGCAGGAGCTGCCCCTTCTAGGAGGGCTTCTTCATCATTGAGAGAGTCTGATGACTGATTAGAGCCAAATGAGTCATCATCTGAATGCCGCATCCCATGAGGTCCCATGAGAAAAGCAGCAGGATTGGGAGCCGGAATGTAATCATCCATTATTGAATCATCAGAATCCAAATCATCGTAGACGGGGGGAGCGCTGTCATCAACGATACCACGAAATCCAGGTACCGATGATGTAGGGACTTCGAGTCCCACGCGACGCATCATACTGCTGAAGCTGGGATCTGTCAGACTATCAGTCATATCAGGAGGGCCCTGATCCTGATACCGAGAGAAAGAAGGTGGCGTAGGCATCGTGCTCATACTGGACTCAATTGTCCCACCGTATTGGCGTTCCTTCTGAACGCTGCGAAGGATGTCCTGCTTAATGCGCATAGAGGCACTCTTCATGGGTGTTGGGGCAAGTACACTATGATCTGTTGCTTTCTGCCGTCGGATTGGAGACATCATGACTGGAGCAGACATGCCAGGCGATAGGGTGTTCAAGTCTTTGTCTCCATCAGCGAGATACTGCTGTATTGTAATTCCCTCGAGAGAAGATGAAGATTGAATATGACGAGAGCGACGAAATGTGGCTGTTGATGAATCACGGAGATCCACGAGACCATCCCACTTGCGAGAGTCAGTACCAGGAGGGATATAGGGATTCATATCCTTCGGTATGGGTGTTTTCAATTTACTTCGAGGTTTGAGAGGCGAGATATTCCTAGATGTAGCTGCGATAGATGACATATCGTTGGCCGAGTAGAGCTGATGACGCATTGCTTTTTCGCGAAAGGGTGTGTCCTTTTCGTTACGCAAAGACCTCTGGGCCACTACGGGTTGAATGGATGGGGTCGACTCGTCAAATGTAGAATTTGGTACTGCGGAAGAAGTGAAGAACATGTTTTCATCCTTCAACGAAAAGTTCTTGACCTCGTGGCTGAGTCGTACAAATGGTGATTCCAGTGATGCAGACCATGATATGGTTTCGTCATTTTGTGCTGCATTGTCATTGGAAGATGCAGCACGCGCAGTCGCAGGAGTAGATGAAAAGGCATCCTGGTTAGGATGGAACGAGGATTCTGTAGTGGTGATCGTGGGTTCTTGCGGAAGATGAATAATATCCTCTTCGGACGTCCCCGACTCCCCATCCATTATTGAATCGTCCTGTGCTTCAGCACCTAATGTAGTTGAGGATTTATTTTCCGACGGAAATTCGTTAACGGTCGAGTGATCATCGGATGTCGGTATCCGAATCTGTGCAGCTTGTTCGTAAAATGAAGTCCAGAACTAGATAATAGGTAAAGTCCAAAATATTGAGGAAATCGTTACACACTTTAGCTGCCTCCCTGACTGGCTCTGTCCCTACACCATAGTGCTTGACAGCAGGCAAGATTTTGGTGGCCAGGACACTATGGATCTTTGAAAAGGTTTCGTCGATATTCTGAAAACTGAAGGTATTCAAAATGATTGAATATGATGATGATTCGGGACTGACTTGTAGTTTAAACGTTATGAGCTGCTCAATTTGTTCAATTTGATCATGAAGTGGGGCAGATATGTCCAATCCTGATATATGGATAGAGCTGGGATCCGGATTAGGTTTCCATCTGGGGGGATTCGGTGCGATATCCTCTCTGCTGTCTGACATTTGTGTGAATCGCAAGACCTGTTAGTTATTTGTGCGATGGAAATAGTCATAAATAAAAGATAAATAATCCGTTACAGGCACTACAATCAAGTACTGATTTGGAAGTAATCATATCATCGAGCGCGTGACGCACGCGTTCATGGTGTGATTATAGCTTAATCAAAGTCAAGATGCTATGATTGTTTTACGGCTATATTACAGAGTCAATAATCAAAGAGACAGTAGATCTCAGCACATGATGCTGATTTCGCCTAACACTGGGCCCAGACTGCCTGAATATAATCGCTCATAATCCTATGCGTGACCGTTGTCGGGCTATTGAAAGCTAAGATTTAGGAAGAGATCTGACTAGAACAACATTTACCTGAGAGGAAACCAGTAGAAAGCATGGTCAGGATCAGTGCAGCTTCCAGCAGTTGTCGCAGGCGATGCTAAGCAAGGGCTTGTGCTGGTGTAGCCAAATGCAGCAGCTCCAGGAGATGTGCCCAAGACACCATTCCAAACAGTAGAAAGGTCGATGAACCCAATGCTCAATCCGAAGTTAGCCGCGTTAATGGAACTTAATTCTCGAAATAATTCTGTTTTGTAAGCAGCCCCAGCGGGGTTTTCCGTTCCGCGCCCGTGATTGTCGATGATGAGGAAATTTTTGCCGAATGCAGGTGAAGACGAGAGTCTGAGTATTGTATATGCAATGTCTCCTGCTTGGTTTGAGAGACTGGAATTGCCATTGTCTGAAGCAGGACGATATCAAGTAGGTGAACCTGCTAGGCGATGATAGAACACTAACCAATGGAGTTTACGTAGTCTCTTCATGGCATTGATTAGTTTGCATCGCAAGGGGATATCATCTTGATCTCTACTTACTCAATGCCGAAGAAGAGGACATGTAGCGTCGTTGCTGGGTCATTTTTCTGATACTGGGAAATATATGTGTTTGCTAAAGTGCCCTGTTATAACAGCTCGAGACAACAAAATGGACCCGTACCCTGCGTCAAGAGGTCATCAGGCGTGGAGACAGCAGTTGCAGCCCACTGGCCATTATCAATAACGGCGCCATCAGCCTCAAAGACAGCACATCAGTAAAGGTCTTCAAAGCGCAACGCTTGGCCACTCACAGCGTAATCCATTAAAGTTGCCCCAATTGTGTCAGCAAGATATTCAGCCCATATAGGTCCATTTGTATATCGTCCACCAGCAGACGGATTAGGTGGTTGAAGGACAGGATCACTTAAGGCTGAACCATCATGTTTTCCGCCATCAGAATAAGAGTCCTAGTTGATTGATCATTCATGAGGTTTATCTCTCATGCGTATGTAGCAATGGACTTAACGCCGAAGGTGACAATGGTTTTGAACGTTGAGAGAGAGGGCAAGGTGCCTTTGACATCCTTGGGGGAACCGTCAAAGTTTCCACAGACAGGTTTGACGGCTAAGGTGACATCGGCACCAGGGAGCGCAGCTGCTTTAGCCAGTGAAATGGATGACAGTAAGAGAGTAATGATCGAGTACATCTTTAGAAAGTTGGAAATGGTCAATAATTTTGCTTTGGTTGTTATTTATTCCTTTGTGTGGTGGTTTAGCCGGAATGAATCAGATCCTTTTTGTTGAGTATAGTCGCGGACATATTCATGCACGGGTTTCCGTCTATTATCCGACGACACTTCTTAGAAGATAACAAGGTTCCACTGTGCATGTGAATAATGTGGTCAACCAAAGGCAAACTATCCGGATAATTTTTCTTTGAATCACTGTGCCTTGTTAGTGGATACAGGCTGCTAGAAGAGTGTATGTACTTCAGTGAATAGGTTTGGGGGATTGCTAAAGTTGGGCACACTCACCAGTGAGCTCTCGGTTTTCCGCACACTTTGAGCTTTTTAAAAAAAACAGTATGCTTTTCATAATTCGAGAAGGGTTTTAGCGACAGAAGTTGTGTAGCCTGAAAACAAGAAAGGTTTTGAGCTGAAGGAGGCCTGAAGTTGGGGCTGCCTGAAAAGCGTCCATTCTTCGGTTGATTCCACCTGGCGTTGCAGGGATCTTGCAGTCAGAATTACCGAACCTTAGGCGAAGTTGCTATTTCATTCGCCTTCTTTGGAGAAACTAACACGATGGGGTTGTTGATACCCTGTGTCACGATGTCCGGAACCCACTAAGTAAAACCTCAGCTAACCAAAATTGGGTGTACACCAGATCTCCAGACACCTGCTTTGGTGCATCTGGGTGGAAAACTGCTTGATAGTCGGTTAATCCAAAAATTGCCTTGTAGGACATCATAAATAACCAACCTTGTGATTCCTGGACTGTCTGGCATTAGGGTTGCGTATCGAAACTTCAACTGGTCGTCGAGTTATATGGGTTGACGCGGAATAGGCTATTAGGACAGTAGATGAGAAATTTTTTTGTTGCTCGCAAGCTTCCAACGACAATTTGCAAACCTATAAGACGAGTTCTTGTTATGTTCGGATCTATGTAATATAGATCAACCCAGGTGTAGACAAGAAAACATTATCCTCCATGGACGATCCAGTCTTTACCTCTCAGTCCCGTTGTCATTACCAGATACCGATGCATTGACATCATCTAATCTTAGCATTGCTAAGGCTAGTGTTTGTAATCCGTGACAGGTAAAAAGGAGCAGATGATCTGGTAGGTGCCCTCTCAGCAAAGCTATCCAATGCGGAACTTAGATTCTGCGACGAAGTGCGTGCTATGACACGATAGGCTTTCGAAGGACTTGATCTTAGGATGACCCGGGCTCATGAAATCCGCGGTTTATATCGAATACTGCCAAAAGGCGGAGTAAAGTGCATCTCAACTTCAATCTCTGCGTTTTCGAGTCGGAATAATGGCAAGCGATATCTTCCAACAACCGGGTGCGACAAGTGTAAAGCATCAGACCTGCCCGCCTGTGGATTACTGCCCACAATTGAATGCAGGCGTCATTGAAGGTGGACCTTTAAACTTGTCAGTCTCATGTAGCTGCCAGAAGTGCGAACTTGATTCTGATGCCCCCAGGAATGGGACCGGCGGGCCGTCGCAAGGAGACTTGCAGCACGCGCTGATCAACTAAAAGATTCGAAGTGAGTTCCTGTGAGATTATTACTGTGATCGTCATGAGGAAGCTATATTTCTCCGAATTTGAAGATGACTGAAGGACAGGCGACATAGATTTGAGAAAACCCATTCGAGGATACAAGCGCTCATCACGATTCCGGGAAAGGCCGAGTTGTAAGATGTTTTCAGTATTGACGAATTATCTTCAGGATCCAAAACTGCCAGTATTGCCCTCAATAATTGCAACCGCGTGTTTCTATGTCATGAGATTCTTAGAAGTGGTCGAAGCAGGTCAGCAGGTCATGTCTGCCGAAGTTCTCTTCTGAGCCGAACCAACACTTTAAATTGCTTCGACGATGGTAGCATACCGTTACGCTCAGCAACAATGAGGCCTCTTCAGCTAGCGGCTTCTCTTCCTTTTCTTGTGGGCATATCCAGAGCTCAGCTTGGACTTAGTGATGGGTTTATTTCGTTCGACATTTCTGGATTCTCTCTCCAATTGGTGAAAGACTCGCAGACGCTTTACTCTTTGTCGCCTTCCGGTTCCAGTTTCAACTTCATTCCTACTGATCAGATGTCTGCACGTGAAGCAAATGGTCACTATCACTTAGGAGACATCACCTTCAGGGCCCGTCGAGCTGGAAGTAGCTCATGGGTGTCGGGCGATACATCGACAGCGCGTCGAAAGTTAACCTCAATGTCCGTCTCGGGAAATACGCTCGCAGCTGCCAACCTGGCACCAACTCTTCCCTCAAATTCTCTTCTCAGCATCACGCGTCGTTGGGTGAATAACAATGGACAACTTCAGCTTCTTTTTGATGTGACGAATAATCAATCTTCTGCAGTGGAGATTGGTTCCCTTGGCATACCTCTTGAATTCAACAATGTCAGTAAAGATTCGTTGCTATATCAAGATCTTCAGCTCACCAAATACTAGATTTTTACGGGGCGTTCGGCGGCGACTACAAATGAACAGTGTAGCCTTTTCGATCCATATATCGGTCAAGATGCTGGGTTCGTACAAGTAACCCCTTTACTAGGGACCCTCCCTCCACTTGTTGTCGTTCCTGTTGGAAAATCCCCTCTTGAAGGTTGGAGGTTTCTTCCAGAATCGACCTCTGCTTCGCCGTTCTACCAGTCCCAAACATTTGAGGGATTGTACGAGTGGCAATTTCACACCTTAGCATGGGCTCAAAATGAGTGGTCCTCTGTCACTCCGTGGAACGCTCCCACATCGTTCACCCTTGAGCCGGGCCAGACTCGTACTTATGGTATTGAGTTCCGCACAGCACCGTCGATAAGAGATATTGAGACCACTATCCAAAATGCGAACCGACCGGTCGCTGTAGGTCTCCCTGGTTACATCCTTCCCATGGACCAAGTTGGTAAATTGTTCCTGCACAACACAGCCTCGTCAATCCAATCGATGAGCGTGTCGCCATCTGGAGCTTTGGCATGGAGCAGTAACTCCGACCCAAAGACCTCGGGCTGGGTTGGATTCGACATTACACCCGCGAAATGGGGCAGAGCTCGCCTTTCTATTACGTACGCCGATGGATCGCTTCAGACCGTTCACTACTATGTCACAAACGGCGCAACGGAGACCATTGCAGATCTTGGCAATTTCTTGACCACTTCGCAATGGTTCAATGATTCCACAGACCCCTTCAAACGATCACCATCCGTCATCAGTTATGACCGTGAAGTCAATGCTGTAGTCAGAAACGATCCTCGTGCTTGGATACCTGGATTGAGCGACGAAGCTGGCGCAGGATCCTGGTTGGCAGCAACAATGAAACAATTCGTTCAGCCTAATGCTGCCGAGGTTGCCAAATTGGAACAATTTGTGGATGTCGTCCTACATGGCTCGATTCAGAATAGTGACGGTAGGTCTAGATTTCTGAGGCATCGAATAAGGCGTTGAATATCCCATAGGGACCGTTAAGAAGGTAGCTACAGTGCGGGACTCATGTTCACCAACACTGACGATTTCGAACGTAGGCAGTTTTTTTTTACCAACCTAATTTGGTGCCAAATTACAACTACCCATCAAATATCGACTGGGGTAACTGGTGGTCCTGGAACCAAGCCGCATCTTTCGCGATCGATCGAGGATATGACTATATCCATGTCGCAGCAGCCTATTGGGCAATGTATCGTGTAGCTCGTAATTACCCCTCACTCGTTCGCGTACATGATTGGCAATGGTATATCAACCAGGCGGTAATCACCGTTCAAGCTATGACTGGAGGAAGGGTTGGATTTGTAAATGATGGTTTGATGGGGGAGACGGTACTCACTTTTTTGCTAGAGGATTTGACTAGAGAGGGCCTAACATCGAATGCATCGTTTGTCGAGAGCAAAATGCGAAGTAGGGCCTCAGTGTGGGCCGGACAACGCTACCCGTAAGTGCTGCAAAAATTATCACATGCGTCTCCTGATCGGAATGTACTAGGTTCGGATCAGAAATGGCATGGGATTCGACTGGCCAAGAAGGTGTTTATGCTTGGAGCAAATATTTCAACGACTCAAACACCTCAACCAATACGTTGAATTCTATTATTGCCTATCAACCTCTTATTCCTCACTGGGGTTACAATGGAAATGCTCGACGATACTGGTAACGTCGAACCCTCTATCTCAGTATCCAGGTTCTAAACATCATTAGGGATAATATTTATGGCGGCAAATTGCAACGCATCGAAAGACAGATTCATCACTATGGGAGTGGACTTAATGCCCTTCCTCTCATCAGTGCATTTGAATCTTCACCATCTGACATCTTCCTCCTTCGCCTAGGTTTCGGCGGATTAAGCGGTCCCTTGTCCAACATCGATCAAGGTGGTTTCGCAGCTGCATCTTTCCACTCGTTCGCAGATACTCTCAAATGGGATGGGTATTCAGGAGATTATGGCCCAAACTTCTCGGGTCACAGTTTGGGTATGGGAACATTCATCATTAATCACCCAGATTTCGGTTGGCAGGCGTTTGGTGGCAATGTGGTCTCAACTTCACCCGCTGTTCAGGTTCAGGTGAAGGATTCTATTCGTCGTCGAGTCTTCATTGCCCCTCTCGGTGCTATGCTGACTTTAGACGCTGGGGCATTCTCCGTGGTGGCATTCAATCCCAGCACACACCAAGTCGACATCACAATCACAGCTGTCCCTGACGGTGCCAATTCCGCCGCCGTGGCCCCTAATGGTCGTCTTGTAATCAGCCAGAAGGCCAACATCTCCGGCTTCAATGGCTTAAGGCCTTCTACCTCACTCTCCACCGATGCGGGAGCATTCATTATCCCTCTTTCATCTAATCAGGGTCATGTTACACTTGTTCCTGTTTAAGACGTATATTTCGTGGCGTATTTCATTAAGTTACAAAAAATTATATCCCACGTTTTCGATGTGCAAATGCAAGAATCTCACGCCGTTGCTCCCTTCTCCGGATAAGAAGCGTCAATTGTCTTCCGCATATGACTAGGCTTCCAGTCAGCAGAGTGCCAGGGCTTGACTCCCGAACGGTACATCTCATCAACCTAATCAGCACGAAGTTGATCAGCATATTACAGTCAAGAGAAAGAGAAAAATGAAGTTAACCTCTTCCAAACTTAGACCTCTTGTTTCAGGCACAAATAGATAAACGTATCCGTATCCAAATATAAGCATGCCGAAGAAAATCATCAAGATGAGAGGTCCAATACTGTAAAGCCATGGAGTTAGTTAAGGTTGGGTGGCAAGGAACATCCAGCAGGCACAACTGGTCTTGTGACATGGTGCAAGATAGGGACTTCGTAGCGTAGCCCAAAGTTCTTGACACACGGAGCAAAAGGAGATGAAACGCACTCTTCAGCAATCCTCGGAGCAAAGAAGCCCAAGAGGAAGTTCCAGATCCTGAACAAGATTTTCGTATCAATAATCGCAAGATTGAAAGAATGAATACTAACCAATTGGTAGCACTGCCCAGGGCAATGCTTTTTGGGCGGACTCGCAGCGGGAAGGACTCGCCGAGATATACCCATCTAAAGAATGGGAAAATGACGTTGAGGCATGAAAAAGATGGAGATGGAATGCCATGACGTACGGCGTTGGACCCCAGAAGATTGCATAGAAGAAGACGTGTAATACAGCGAATGCAATGAGAGTGTCACCTAGTGACATTCACATGAAGATCAACTGAGCTAAAAGAAAAAAAAGGGCATGGAGCTCACCTCCTTGCTTGTTTCGACTTGTGAGAAGCTCTTGTGGTGTGCCCTGTGGTGCCAAAGTGAAATGCCCGACAAGACCTGCCTGATAAGGAGGTTATTCCCGGAAGGAGAAACATTCATCGAGGTTCAAAACTCACAATAAGAGAGCAAGCTGCTTCAAGAACTGCACCAAGGAGTAACGACTAATAGAATCAGAATGATTAACGCCGTTGTACTTGCATGGGTGAATCAATCACTTACTCTTCTGCGCCCCCAGGATTCGATGAGATACTAACAACAATATTAATAATAACCCTTTCGAGAGGAAAATGAGCCTTACCAGTGCAGGAATAGTGCCAGCTACCGAAACCGCCCCCAGAATGACCTGAATCACATACGGAGATAGCCTAAGATAAAGAGAAAATCATGAGAAATAGTGGAAGTGCGAGGTGCTAGGCGTTTCTGGCTCACTGGGTACCAGCACTCTGGAAGAACGTGTCGCCGTAGTAGTCTAAAAGCACAAGGTCAGGTTTCACTGCACTTGAGCATCTTATCTGAGTACTCACAGTAGAAATTTTGACCGTTCAGCTGTTGAATGAATTGCAACATCATTCCATTACCAGTTCGCTTCCACATATCACTTCTGCTAGAGAAACATTCCATCCATGTTGCCTTTCCACCTTCGTTCTCCGCCCTGATACCATAGTCCAGTTCTTCGATGGTCTCACTCACGAGAACATGGTCTATGGGTACGCCGTTTAACAGTGCAATGACTCTCTCTGCCTCTTCACGCTGGCCAGTTCCGAGTAAGTGACGTCTGACAGGAGGAGGCACAAGTGTAAGTTCGACAAGATCTTCTCTTGTGACGTGAAGGGTACATACGGTGACTCAGGTAGGAAGAAGATCCCAGAAAGAAGAGCAATGCCCCAAACGAGCTGAAGTCCGACTGGAATTCGCCAAGATGCAGAATTATTGAGATGGTGGGTCCCCAAGTCGAAGACATAGCTTAGGAAAATGCTGTGCACACATTCGGTAAGCGTTTCTTCCATTTCTTCCTTCCAACCACTCACCCAACGATGATTTGAAGTTGGTACAGTACAAGCATGGATCCTCTCAGGGCCTTGGGAGCAGTTTCTCCATTATACAGGGGGACAATGGCTGACATGTTCGTTAGTCATGATATAGCGGTATTACGAATAATCACTGACCGGAGAGCGCGCCCACTCCGAGGCCAGCAATAAACCTTCCTATCGTAATCTGAACTATTGAAAATGTCGTTCCGGTTTGGACAGCAACTCCAACTGTGAATATGCCAGACCAGATGAGGATTGAACCACGACGACCGAAGCGATCAGAAGTAAAGGCTTGAGCCAAGGCACCACTATGAGGAAGTGAATATCATGTCGCATGTTCTGAGAAAGGAGCGTACACAAAGGTTCTGTCTCAAGATAAGTAACGCTATCAAACAAGATGGAAGCGGAACCATACCCAGCAGAAAGAAGAGAAGTGATGATTGATGACCTTGAACTAGATAAGAAATAGGTCCCATCCGAAGCTTGCTCTCCAAAGCGGCGAATAAAGTCGGGCATGATTAGACATCCCTAGAGGCGATTTAACAGAAAATTTTTGACTTTCAAACTCAAACACTCACTGAGATAACACCGATATCATAGCCGAATAAAAATCCTGTTCACGAAAGCAATTTTACTAGAGTACACATTAGTCCAAATGAGGACACGCGAAGGGATAAAATTAGACTTACATCAGTGTTCACGGAGTGTCAGTCATAGAACACACACCTCCTGCACATTCAGTTCAGCAGGACGAACCCACACTCAGAAAAAAAAACAACGCACCGAAAGCAATGAAGATAGCCAAGAGGATTGCATGACGATTCGTTGGGACCACAGCGCTATCTGTACCTGCCATGGCGGAGTCGTCCACGTCAAGAGGTTATTGAAGGGCAGAGAAAGAAACCCCGATGGCCGGAGCCCCGCATTAGTTTCCTCTAATATACTGTCGGAACCGGAAAACCCAGAAAACGGAATTTCATTTTGCGAATCATCAGCTGACCCAATCGAGGTGGACCGGGCCGCAATGAATGTCGTATCGGCGCCTAGGTCTCCTAGGTCTCGCGTTGGATATATGTACAAAAATAGCCGTTGACAGGGAGGCGGCTAGTCATCCATATGCTTTCAGCCTGACACGTGACCTCTGATCGTTCATATAGCTGTTAGCGGAAGTGCACCACTGGGAAAGCAACAGCCGTATAAGGCCCCTGAATGGTCAAGTCAAAATACGACCGTTGCCTATAAAATACTCCCGTTCCCGACTCGCAAGAAGGGTTCTAATATATTTTGATTCCAGTCGTGCCTAATTCCCGGATACTACGTTATATGAAGACCATCTACCGGAAGGAATTGTTGGAATTGTCAAGTAACAGCAGACTGTTCGTATGGTGTGCGTACACCGCGTAATAAATTGTTGATTAAGTGTTATAGTGCAAGCCCATGACGTCATCCAATGCCTTTGGTGACTTGCAGAAGTTTTATACATTTCTATGTGAGCACCAAGAGGTTTGCAGGAAGAAAATCAAAAAAATCACCATCAGATGCTGCATGGAAATAATGTGTGCCTTAATTTTTAAATTCACACATACGTGTGGGACAACAAATGTGGGGCTTTCAGGCATGGCTTTCAGGCACTGGGGTTACCTTCCAGAAAAGTCAATATTCTGCGTGAAGAAATTACAACCTTGACGTGTTTCTATGTTCATAGCAGATGGCATCCATCCTTGCATGAGGGCAACTGGCGGGACCCTTACCGGGTTCTGGAGTTCATCAGGTTCTGGGGTTGGTTCTGGGGTTGCTGTGGGGTTGCTTCCGAAGATCCGCCAGTCGGACGTGTAAGCAAGCCGGAATAATTATTTTATCACGTGAGCAAATTACATAGGTTCGACCTCTTCCACTGTCTCATAAAACTCTTTGATTATTCTGCGCTGAGCCTCACGGCCCGTCTCATTCTGGTATTGAAAATATGTTGATGAATGACTAAATCGAGGATTATGGCAATTCGGACGCACCGGCGCATCTGCGATAGCTCTCACCACAATATATTTACGTCCGGTTAGAATACTTTCAGTCACATCTCCAAAATTTTCTCCATCCGCACTCGCAGCCTTGGAGCCAGTGACAACACCGCCTGCTTCTTCTGCAATCACAATGCCCGCACAAACATCCCAAGGCCAACAGCCAATTTCCCTGTTGTCATGCGGCACGACGTCAAACCAGGGGTTTTCTACAGTACAATTTTGAAAACATACCAGTATATGTCGATACACCCTTGAGCAACCATTGCATAATTTAAAGAGGCACTCCCCATAGTCCTAAGTGAATGAGCATTTTTCCCATTGAGGACACCGCCCTCTACGTCACCAGCGAGGCGAGAATATGATGCAACCTTGGCATCTATCGTACTCTTTCGGCGATCAGAGCCCCACTCGACACCTGTGAGAACAGTAAGTCCAGTTTTTCTGATGGATTGTATTGAACCACTCAAACCAATCAGAGCTTTTTGAAGACTTGGGAGAGGGCGCGCCGGTGCCAAAGGTAGTTTGACAGGCTCAGTGTCAATCCCCCTCTTGAGGTATGACCCTTGACCTTTGACACCCCAGTACTGGACAAGTAACTAGATCAAAATGCCGGTACATGGACACATAGAAATAATACATACGAGGTAGTCGAGGATGGGATTGTAAATAACGCCTAAAATAGGCCGAAACTTGTATATCAAACCCAAGGAAATGCAAACATATGGGAACCCGTGTATGAAGTTCGTTGTACCATCTGTTGTTGTTGACTTGTCAAGACATGTACGACCTCATGTAAAACAATGACAAACCAATCGGATCGACACAATAAGTGGGTTGATCGGTTAAGGGTTTCCTTGCACCTTTCGAATAGGACTCTTCGCCGATGCTGAATCAATTTCATTTTCAGTACAGTGGGCTATCTATCAAAGGGAGAAACACTTCTCACAATTCAAAGTCGGGGTATTGTTTTGCAATTTCTTTCTTCACTAGCTCTTCTACTTCAATATCGTATTTCGTCACTAGATCTACGGCGTTCAACTTTTCGGCAATTGGTGACCCGACCTTCTGGATCTCCTTTGATCCTTCTAGGATCAAGTCACCAGCTTTGCGAGCTAGTTGTATCGTAAAGTGTAGTATGCTTTGTAAGTCAGCGGCGGAAAGCTCTTGAGCGGTCATAATGGTGGTGGTGGAGGGTGTAGAACAACCTAGTTGTCAATTGATGGAGTGGACAGGCACGGGCTCCACAGCCCAAAATGTTTTTGAAAAAGCATGAACTACAGCTGATGTGCGAGAGATGAGACATTGATATTGTGCCCACACCATGAACTAAGGCATATGAATCGATGAAACCCAGATTTTATAGATTTTATACATGTTCTTCGTACACCAATTTAGCTGATGTGATAAGATTAGGCGTTTGTTCCCACGGCATGAACGCGCGTCATTCGCAAGCCAAGGTCACATTCCTCATATCTGACCATGTTCTTGACGCGCTCAGAGTACGGTAAGTGCACCCAGAAAATGTACAAACTAACTAATCATTTTCATTCATCAGACCGTGGTGTCAATACATTCTCGCCAGAAGGTCGACTGTTCCAAGGTATGGATGTCTGTCCACTCCTAAAGTCCATTCATCACCTCATCTGGTAACAGTTGAATATGCCATAGAAGCCATTAAAGTATGGTTAAGAAGAATATGCAAAATCTCACCGCTGAAACTTTGGAATCGCAGCTAGGCTCAACAACAGTTGGGATCAAGACACCAGAAGGTGTAGTCCTCGGCGTTGAAAAACGCGTCCAATCTCCTCTCCTGGAAGCATCATCAATCGAGAAAATCATGGAAATCGACACCCACCTTGGTTGTGCAATGTCTGGTCTCACCGCTGACGCACGCACAATGATCGACCATGCCCGCGTTACTGCTCAAAACCACGCTTTTACTTATGACGAACGTATCAAAGTTGAGAGTGTCACCCAGGCTGTGTGTGATCTTGCTCTACGGTTCGGTGAAAGTGTGCATGATGAAGAGGCAATGATGAGTCGGCCATTCGGTGTTGCGTTGTTGATTGGAGGAATTGATGAGTTCGGACCTCAATTGTAGGTGTTCCCAACATATTATCACATACCGCAGGAGTATTGATGAAATCAGGTATCATACCGATCCCTCGGGTACCTTTATACGGTATGAGGCCAAGGCAATAGGATCCGGTTCTGAAGCCGCTCAAAGTGAGCTGCAAGACAAGTGGCATAAGGTATCCGTGCATTTATATTTGTAGTCTGTTACACGTCAATCACCTTGATTAACAATTGCTTCCAGCAAATGACGTTGAAGGAAGCCCAGATTCTGGTGCTGCGTGTCCTGAAACAAGTGATGGAGGAGAAACTCGATCAACACAATGTACAATTAGCACAGGCAAGTAGCCTCTGTGGTTTTCTGTCTCATATCTTCTCACTCTGTCATATCTCATGCCCAGGTGACAACAGTAAAAGGATTTGAAATTCTAGATGAGGAACGTCTAAAGGCAGTAATCGAAGAAATGTAAAGTAAACACACAACTCGATACACTGTCTGCGCTCCTTTTCATCTGTCATAAGCCCCAGCCTTCATCAGCGGCAACAAGATCTTTCATTAGCATCAACTTGATCAGGCCAAACTGGTATCGACAACATCCGAAGTAAATTCATCAAAGAAGTCATTAGTAGCCATCGACAACACCGAATCAGCATCAAAATCTCACCTTGCAATTGCTTCAACCTCAACCAATACATCTTTAGGCAGTCTAGCCACTTCTACTGCTGATCGAGCAGGTTTGTGATTCCCAAAAAAGTTTCCATAGATACCGTTTACAATGGCAAAATCGTTCATGTTTTTCAAAAAAACCTTGCGGAAAATGGGCATGTCAGATATGTGAGGATCTAGGCGAATTGACCAGAATAACCAAGCACATGGTCTACACACGGGAAAAGGGAGGAGAGGGTACAAAATAGGAAAAAAGCTTGACTTACAGTGGTCTTGACTACTTTACCCAATTCGGACCCAGATGCTTCAACGACTGTTTTTAAATTTTTGAGAACCTGTTGGGTTTGGTCCTCGATACCACCTGGGACAACTTCCATTGTCTCAGGATTTAAAGGGATACATCCCGAACAGAAAACGAGTGAGCCAACTTTAACAGCTTGAGAGTAGGGTCCGATCGCTGAGGGTGCTTCTGTGTTTTGTGAGAGTGGGTTGGTATGATTACAGTATGGTCGGTCGGAGGTTGGTCATGTCGTTGATTGACGTGGGTGATAGGATGTACAATGTGCAGGCGGGTTATGAAAGATCGTCCGTATCATCCAGATAATCAGGTTGATGTGTTGGTTTTTTTGGACAGGCATGAACAGAATTCTCAGAACAAAGGCCGCGGATTGAGATGAAAGAACACGTACGGGCGGTGCTAACCGTACTTAGACTCTCATGGGTAGTCACTTTGGTAGACATAGTTCTGGAAAAAGTAACACCTAATAAATAGTGATCATGATCAGCTGATAACTCAACAAGCGATCACTCTACTAGATCAATCAAACCTGGCCTCGTGAGGCCGCGAAGACCACCACTTGCAAAAAAAACAACAGATATCGAACCAATTCGCAGCATACCTGAGAATTTGGCCCTTCTAAAAGGCTTGTCATTCATTGATTGACTCACTCTTGCTCCAAATGTTGATATCATCGAGTGTTCCAACCTTCTTCCGCAGTCAACGTCAATAATCCTGATACCGTGAATGGCACGAGTCGCCCGCGATCCAAGGCTTCGCGCGATCATCTGTATGTGAGAGAGAGAGAGAGAGAAATGGGAGACGACAAGTTGAAGGAAGATCAAAATGTTCCAAGCTCAACCAAAGTATCTTGATTAATTAACAAAAGAAGAGCAGTTCCGTATCAAAAATTAGAGCCGATGACCCTGGCCTGTGCCTGGTATAAGATTAAATTTAAACCGCCTGGTAGGAAAGATCCCAATAAGTGGATGCAAATGCGACTGAAGCCTAACGTCGATCGGGACTAATTGTAGCAGGCCGTTCTCCGCAGTCTAACAGCCGATTGGCCGACCACCCAATCAACACTGCTCTGGCCACTTCGGCATCAAAAGACGCGAGGATGCACACTCAAATTCATATGACAACATCTTGCGAAGAAAGGACCATGATGATGAGACAAAGTAAGAAGCGAACACTAAAATTGTTCTAATGACAAATTGACTGAGAAAGTTGTCACAGAAACAAACAACTAAATTTGACTATACATTGGAACAAAAAGTCGGAAGGGGACTACGGTATCGAACTGAGAATATTACACTGTGAGTACGAATGAGATTGCGGCAAAGAGAAAATGTTAGATATGAAAGGAGAAGATCGAAACTTGAAATTCCGGCCAAAATGGTAAATACTGTCAAGATAGTCCAAAGACAGGTAACAACCCGCACGAAGCAGAAAAACAGGAATCTGCAGTGTCGTCTGGTAATGTAGGTTTATAAATTAGCGTGAAATTGGGATATATGAAATGGGGAATTAATTGATTCATTCAATTCAATTCTCTCTTTGTCGACCATCGCCGGTTGCGTGGTTCTGACAGCCATCATACAAGTCGCATTTCTCGGAGACCATTTTTGATGACTATATCTCGGACTGTAAAATGGCAAAATATGTTACGTCCTATGTCAACTTATGACGATAATGAACCAGGCGTACCAGAAGATATGATAGTTGTTGTCCTTCGCGTATCAGTGACTGCAGTGAGGTGTACTGCAGGGATGGGTGAGTCATGAGCTTGATTAAGCGGTTGCGAACACTGACTGTATAACTCTCTGTCTTTGTCTCGTGAAAATGCCATGTGCAAAGCTCCAAACTTGTTGTGGAAGTCTGCACATGGTTTCAGCAGAAGATGAAGGTGAAGCAAGTAAAAACTAACATTTAGACACAGATTCGTAATCATTAGGACGATCACCATACGAGTGCATATAACGACTCAGGCGCACACCGGCTTCTAGCTTATCCTGAGTGGTTGAAACATAAAATGAAGATTAGAGGGACGCCGTTAACGAAACATAGCTCACCTGAAGCAAGTCACATTTATTCAGAAAAAGTACAACATTCACTTTGCTAAGCAACGGCTGTGACACAAGTGACTTCCACAGCAACAGAGAATCTTCGAGTCGATTGATACGAGGGTCCTGGAAAAGAAGATTGACATCAATCTGCCTGAAAATCAGCTACGCCATACATACCTCTGCAAGTACCTGAATAAGCAAAGAT
>Ga0153946_1000047_pt1 | contig 38696 bp, 30 predicted proteins | sample TSNJ030MetaG_FD_104751 | JGI IMG/M metagenome (GOLD analysis project Ga0153946, IMG submission 104751) | Attine ant fungus gardens microbial communities from New Jersey, USA - TSNJ030 MetaG | ecosystem: Host-associated > Fungi > Mycelium > Unclassified | place: USA: New Jersey, Wharton State... | reverse complement strand
GTCATACGATGATAGCATCATTATCATCGGTGGTAGACGGAGGACCCCGATGATTAATTTCGGACATGTAAAAATAGAAACGGATCAGGAGTCGTGATCGATTTAGTTTTTACATCGAGGAGGGAGAAGGAGAGAGGGAGAGATTGAACTATTGTCGAGGAGAGAGAAAGAGAGGGCAGCTCGGATCCGAGGGAGCAGCTGCGGCTGTGCGTCCGACATACGCGGCCTGATTAAGCCTCGGGAGAGATGGGATCGGTGTGATAAAGGAATATAGGAGAGGAGCGGAGAGTCACTGTTTCAGGAAGTTGGTAAGAAGGAGAGAGCGAATAAGGCGGCAACCGGCAAACAAAGAAGGTATTCTCATGTTCCATCGGAGGAAATACGCAACATCGTTGTTCGCGTCCGATGCAGGAGTGATGTCATGGAGAGAAGACATTGCTGGAGCGAGAGAGACGAGGCACAGGAGCCACGGAGATTGGGTGAGATCGAGTGGATCTATGATCGAGGAGACGAGCTCGATATAATGGCTGCCGTATTTTCTCGGTAACACGACCGTTATGTTCCTCCCACACATCAAGGCCGAGGCTGCTGCATCCCCCGAGCTGCCCTTTCCCTACCCTACCCTCTACCGCTTTGGTTCTGCGGCCTACGACGACACCGACGTCATCTCTTTCCTTCCCCCCGCCAGCCGCACCGTGCGCCGCAGAAGTAGCAAGGGTAATATTGGCCTGTTCATTTGCAGGACACGTGACTCATATAACTATTTCCAGCGTGCGACCAGTGCCGAAAGTCAAAATGCAAGTGCGAGCGCCCAGCTCCCTCTGAACCCTGCAAGAACTGCAGTTTGCTTGGCACCCGTACGTCTTTTTCTGTGCACATCTCCCATTCTCACATTATTGTAGCATGTACTTTTCTGGGACCATCGAGGAAGCGCGGACCCCCCAAGGGCTACATTGATGCCATTGAGGCCCGCCTCCATCAGACCGAGGCGCTTGTCGGCATTATGTTGGCGTCGCGTGACCCCCGCGCTCAGTCTCTGCTGCGAGACATAGCACGTGATCATGTGGCGCATGAGATCATTTCCCGGGTTGATGCCTCTCCGTACGGCGTCAAAGGTCGCAGCCAGGATTTTGTAGCCTCCACCACCAAGAAATATGAGTCTTCTAGCCACCACCCTTCCAATGAATGGCAGGATGCCGTTGTCGACATGCTTAATGCAGGCAGGACAGACCATCCCCTGTACCACCAGCTGCCCAGTCCAGCTACCACCTCAGCTTATCTTGACCACGACCTCCCTCAGGCCATCGGTGAGCTCAGTCTGAACGAAGACGATCAGGTGAGACATCACGGCCAGGCCAGTGGACTTTATCTTCTCGGAGACCAAGAAAGATTGGACAACCGGTATAATGGTGGTATCTGGTATATCTCTCTTCCCCCTCTTCTTCTCTCTACTCACCATCTTCTGATTAGGAGGTTTCCTGGTGCGCGTGTTTGGCCGCCTTTACCTCCCACTCCTCAATCTGTGTCTCACACTCTTCCGCCCAACGATGAACAGGAGCGCTTATTGCGCTTGTATTTTACTCATGTCCATCCTTCGTTCCCCGTCGTTCACAAAGCTGCTTTCTGGGATGCTTGGCACAATCGGTTCGTCTCACTGTCTTTATTTTTCTACTAGTCTTTCACACCCTTCTCAGCATTGACAGTCATCTCTCCCCTCTCCTCTTATTCGCCATGTTCTCTACCGCTGCCCGTTATGATGCTCCCACTCAAGACCTCAATTTTCATGCATTCCCCTCTCCCCCTGCCCCAAAATCCAGTCCCAACTCCACTCCCCCTCTCCCAACAGACGGTCTCACAATGTGGGCTGCCGGCGAAAATTACTTTAATTCGGCCAAGTTTCTCCTCCAATCTAGTTTTACCTCTTCACGCCCAACCACTTGCCAAGCCCTGCTTCTCATGGGTTATCGTGAGATCGGTATTGGTGCTATGACACTCGCATGGACCTTTATCGGCATGGCCGTTCGCATGGCTCAAGATCTTGGTATGCACCGGAATGCCGATGGTTGGAGGCGCCCTGCTCAGGATCGGGATCCTTCTTCTATCCCTATTTTCAGTGCCTCGGAACTCGAAGATCGACGTCGGATTTGGTTTGGTTGTGTCGTCATGGACCAATATGTTTCTGTTTATATTGGCAGGCCTCTCATGATCTATGAAAACGATTATGATACCGATCTCCCTCAACTGACACAGGCAAGTCTGTGTCCTTCTCATCACTTTATATTCCAACTTGGTCTCCGTGTAGTCCGAAGAAATGGAAGATCACAACTCCGATGGACAATTGGCTTCTACTGTCTCTGGTCGTCTCGTCTCATGTTTCAACAAGTTTGCCCAGCTCTGTATGTCTTGTTTTTTCCCTTAAATTTGTACTCATTTTTTTCCTCTAGCTGGTATTCTAAGTTCAATCATGAAAGTGATATACGCTGTTCGATCTTTTCCAACCACCAGTTCTGGTACTCGTTCCTCGAGAGAAGCAGAAAACCAGGTCACTGCTCTTGAGAGTATCCTGAACGAATGGTATCTCAATCTTCCTGAGCATCTCTCCTATGACATTGCCGCCAGTCCCGTTAACTTGCCTCCGCCTCACGTTCTAACACTACACATGCAATATTGGTGTGCCGTGCTCCTGCTACACCGGCCCTTGTGAGTATTTTCTTACCCGTAGTATAAGATTTGCTCAATTCTCTTGTCAGCATTCGGCGAGCTTTGGACAAGGCTCGGTCGGGTTCAGATCAACCATCTGATTCTGATGACCCTGCATTGATCAGCTCAAGAAAGAGTTACGAAATGTGTGTCACTGCAGCTGGTCACATTACTTCGATTAGTAGGTCGAGTCTGCGCTTATGTACAACAAAGCTGACTAAATTTTACAGCGACATCTTATCACAACGTGTATCCACTCAATACAGCTTCGGTGTTTCTGTGTTACTATGTGTTTACAGCCAGTATCATGCATGTCATCAGTCGTACGTTTTTTTTTCACTCTTTAGCTAGCCGGTCTTTGTTGACCATCGTCTAGTTTCAGCTCATCCAGGTGATCCACTAGCACATATTCGTCTTGGCCAATGTCTCGAAGCACTGACTGCGATGCGGTTCATCTGGCCTAGTGCCGAGAGAGCACTGGATCTGCTTAAGGGAGCCAAGACAAATTCTACCACTGTGCCTATGGATGCAAATCGAAAGGAGGGGAAGAAAAGGTCGTTTGAAGATGCGACTTTAGAGCCTGATTCTCATGGATTTGGGGAGTACGTTCGAAATATGGGTGTTTCCCAGTTTCAACGGCCATCCTTGCAACGTGAAATGACGCGAACTACCCAATCACCGCTATCGATACCACCGACGTATCCCGCTGCTGCATCGACATATGCCATTCAGCCACCTAGTTATCTGTGGGTTGATAGTAGCAGTTGTGGTGGCTCAGGTTCATTGGATATGTCGCCTGTCGTTGGTCCTGATCAGTTGTGTTGTGATGACGAAAGAGGACAGTTCAGTGGGACACTTTCTACGAGTGTGTTGCCTCAGGTTTATTCGACTGGATTTGGATCGCCGAGTAGTGGTGGGTTTGGGTGTGAACATCTGTCGTCATCCTCGTCTTCGTCGTCCCAAGGTGCTCAGTATCAGCGTTTGAATCATCAAGCATGGTCACCTCCGCAATCACAGTATTATTCAAAGACAGGATCTCAGCTACAACAGGTGCAGGTTCAACCGCAGCTTTGGAATGATTTTTCGACATTATCTCAACTTGGTTCTACGGCGGCGGCGGATGGATGTGGAGGGTATAATTATCACCATCAGCAACATCTTCGCCACCAACAACCCTCAAATATGAGCGGCATGTATTATAATCATGGTAATGAGTCTGTGGAAACGTGTGGTGGGTATTATGTTATTGGATAGCTGGGTTATTGAACTGATGTTTGTTTTTTTTTCTACAAAAAAAGTGGGGTATTGTTAAGTTTTGTATGACGATAAAATCATTTTTTTGATGGTTTAATTTTTTGGGGGTTGATGTTTCGTATCAGTATTTTTTGCTTTCTTGACAATGTCGGCAACAATTCTGAATCATAATTCATTGTGAAACTTGTATGTGTGTGATTTGTTGTGTGTGAATCCAGATGAGTTTGACGGTTTCATTTGAGAACAATGGCCAAATAAGGCAATGAACTTTTATTTTTAGATTGGGAAGTAACAATTTAAAGTTTGCCCCTGACCTTGCACATTGTATTTCATACTCCTCCCTGATCGCATTGTAGATCAGAAGTAGCTCAAACAAGAGAGTTATAAGCTGGTTATTATGGGTTGAGCAAAGTGCACATTATTTTTTGAGTGCGAAAATGACTTTCGCACTTGAGCCAAAATTACTCGATAGAAGATCATGATGAATCTAGAGATGCTGATTAAACCAGTCCTTCCCCAAAAAAAGCTTTACAGAAAGAAAAATTAAAGGGTGATTTGGAATTCTACGGAACCGCCTGTGCATCTTTTGCACATGCACTATTTTTTCAATTGAGTTGATCAACCCCAAAAGTTTTCGAATTCTGATCGGGTTCTCCTGCTGAGCTGGGAGTAAAAAAGGACAGGTTCTGGCGCCTGTCTCTGTCTGTCTCTGTCTGTCTTCTTGACAAGATCAAGAACTGAAGATTTCTATTTTTTTTAGAAAAAAGACCTGATGATCAGTCGTTTAACCTGAGGCGATCGGCCATGATTAAGAATCGTTGGAGCCAAGTGATCCTTGGACTTTTGTCAAGAGGTCAAAAATAACAAGTTGGACAGGACACTTACTTCTGAGAAAAAGGAGGGACCAGCTCGTGTTCCTTCTCCTCTTCCTCCTAATATTAGATTAGAAAATCTTCTCCGAGAGAGAAAAAGAGGGAGACAGGGGAAAAAAGACACATAAATGGAAAGGAAAGACATTAATCAACTGGGAGGAACGGTGCCTACCTAGGGGTTGATCATCTCATTCACAAAGAACCAAGTCATCAATTAGACTGTTCGTTAAACTAACTATCATTTTCCCACCGTTAGCTCCGATAACTCCAGAAAAAGAAGGACTCGAACGACGAGAGAAGAGAAGAGCGGAGCCCTCGATTGATGGAAAAAGGAAATATGGATATATGGGATTGGATCATAAGGTCACATTTTGACATACGAGCAAACATGTGTATGTGATGATGTTGACTTTGTGTGCTTCTTTATCACATCATCTTCTCTCCCTCGATGCGATTCTGTTGGTGACACGCACAGCACACACACACATGCGCCCACGTACACACGCACACGCACATATGAAACGCCATTTAAAGATCACCTTTGCAACTCGCCTCCTCGGACTATGTTGGAGAAGGAAAATACACGAACCAGTTCATGTACATTTATTAAAATATAAAATAAAATTTACCCACCGTCTTTCGACCTGATTCGCGAAAACTCAGAAAAAAGTGAACCCGAACAATCAAAATTCCTTTTTATTTCGTCGTATGTACCCGAGAGAAAGAATTTATCCGTACCAAACTTCATACCAAACCGTCGAAAAACCTGTGATCTTGATCGATGGTACCGGCAAATCCCTTTTACAGAATTCACATCTCTCATTTACAAAAAGAGAGGGGATCGCTCGTTCGATCAGTCTTTCAGTCGGTTCCGCGGGCTGGTCATTGCACAGCAATACCTAGGCCAACAACGCAGTTAGGAGGGGGATGAGGATCGAGGATACAATTTTGGTGTCCTCTTCCCGTGTCTTGTCCACTTTCTACGATAGTGATATCATGCCTCCAGGACGTACATAATTCTGTGAAGAGTGACACAAATGAGAAGAAAGAATTTACTTGAATGATGCAATGATATAAAGCATGAAAGAATGTATAGTTTCTCGATTGATAAGGAGATCAAACATCTGCCACATTTGATGTAAGGATGTCGGTGGCTGGCTGTTCCCCGTCTTGTACCCCTTTTTTTCTAGCTTTATATCTTGCACCTGTTTTTCTTGTTGGACCGGAATAGGTTTTTATTGACTCCCTAGTTTTATCCGAGTTAAGCGCACGAAAGCTTTCATAGGTAGTCAGACAGATGATAAATACTGATTCGTCACCTCTGAAACTGGGGTCTAGATAGTCATGCAGCTGTACTTGGGGGGTCTATCTCTTGGACTTGATTATCGCGATTGATAAGTGCTAATTCTACCATCAATAGTCGTTACTATCCAGTGGCAGTGCTAGTCCAGTATTGAGATATCCAAAATTGACGATATTGGAACCTCTCTATTGTCTAGCTCATTTAATCGACAGAGTCCATTCTTCATTCATCTAGCTGCTTCATCGTCCCAATTACTGAATCTCCTGACCCGCAATCATGACCACTGATATCACTGCGGCAATTGATTCGATAAGATCTCAGTTGCCGCCTGAGTGTCATTACCCTCGAGTTGGGATCGTGTGCGGCTCTGGCCTGAGCGAACTTGGTGACAGTATTCAAGATGTACACATAATACAGTACAAAACAATCCCTGGCTTTGGAACGAGCACAGGTAATAGCAAAAATCATCGTATCTATCTGGGGCTGTCTGGTTGAGCTTTTGAGTACAGTTGCAGGGCATCGCAGTGAACTAGCGGTTGGGTTTTTGGGTAAAAATAAAGTCCCTGTTGTTGCTATGCTTGGAAGAGTAAATATTCGAGGTCCCAGTTCAGACTTTTTACTGATGACCAAAAAGTTTCATTATTATGAAGGACACCCGCTATCCACAGTCGTATACCCCATTCGTGTTATAGCCAGTCTGGGCGTCAAAGAAGTCATCAGTGAGTACTTCCCAGACAGCCCTCAACGTGTCTGATTGTCCTTTTAGTGACTAATGCTGCCGGATCTCTGAATCCAGATATACCTGTTGGAACAAGTGAGTAATTGACTCCATCCCTGGTTGACGTCTTTATCAAGGTAATCTTAATCAGTTGTCGTTATTCGCGATCATCTCGCTCTTCCGAACTTGGCTGGAACAAATCCCCTCCTTGGACCATTGACGTCACCCAATCATCAACGTTTTCTTCCTCTCTCTGATGCTTACTCTCCAAAGCTTCGCCGCTTTGCTTTCCAAGCATTTTTTGAACTTTCTTTTGAGAGTTCTGCTGTGCAAGAAGGTACTTATGCCTGGGTCGGTGGACCGACTTACGAGACTCCGGCCGAGGGACGTTTCCTTCGAGATGCTGGTGCAGATGTAGTAGGCATGAGCACTGTACCAGAAGTTGTTGTGGCCAAAGACGAAGGTATGGAAGTGCTGGTGCTCACCCTTGTTACAAATCTTGTTGTTATCCCTCCTTCGTATTGGAGTATCAAAGAAGAAGTTCAAGCCGAGGTCAGGTTTTTATCACCCTGTTCCAAATTGATAATTAAAATAAAGCAGTTGGCGGGCAAACCGATAGCTCCTCCACCTTCTCAGGTAGTTACTCATGCAGAAGTTCTCGCAGTCGGTCAGCAAAGGGCTCAAGCCATGATGAAACTTGTCGAGCGAGTTGTCGAACGGCTCTACTGAGAATACTTATCTACTAGTGTGACCCGCAAGTTCCCTAGGTAGCAGAACTTGAACACAATCAGAATGTCGGTTTCAGAAAGCAGAGTGTCTTGCCATTGATCTGTCCTTATTCATACTCCAGTGAAAACGAAGTCAGTACAAAGCCAGTGTGGGTAGCTACTTGCCGGCTGGCTGTGTTAGTGACGATGTTTGTCACATGCTCAGTCTAATCCTCTGCAGTGCAACGACTGTCTACATAGATTCTCCATATCCTGAGGTTGACGATATCTTATAACTAGTCTTTTCTTACATTTTTCCCGTGGAGATTCTTTCCGATCAATGACAGCGTTCTTCTTTTCGTCGTTGATGGACGCAGATATTGAACTGGAGGGAGAAGATGCACACAAACAGATTGGGATGAAGACAGAAAGAGAAAGTAATACCTTGTCCAGTTTACTAGGATGGTGATTCCGTCACTGGGACGGTCATTGCATAATTGGGAAATCTGGTGCGGTCTCATAGATGATCTCCTTAGGTTTCGATACTTAGTTCATAAGGGTTCAAGGTCGAGTTTTTTTTGATAGTATCGGTAGTACAAGTTGCTCCACTTTATACAGAGCAGCCCATCTATGCTGCTGGACAGTTTTTTCTATGATCAATGACATCACCATGAATTCTTGTCATTGTCACAGGAACCGGCAGCACCGGGGGAAATATGGCAGGCGCAGACATACAAATTCAACTTCAAAAATGTGGAGAAGCAATACAACAGCTATCAGGGGATCATTCTCAAGCTGAGGTGTGTCCACTCGGCTTCTTGCGCTGATCTTCGAGGGCTTACCGCTTACCCAGATTTTATACGAGTGTCGATATCGCGACGAACTTGTATATCGGGTTCGAGCATAACAAGTCCAATTACGCATTTATACTCTCTTTAGCTGCATCAACGAATAAATTTGAAGGGCGTGATAGTTGGAAAGGTCTACTTTTGTGTCTATTATTTGGTGTGAAACCACCAGTGCACCACCTAACCAATATAGCGAAAGCGAGACTATCATGAAATTCGAGGTCGTGGATGGCGCGCCTGTACGAGGTTAGCCCATGCTAGCCATCTTTATTTGACGAGGTGTTGAAACGGTCATAGGTGAAACAATACCCATACAGTTATCCTTGGGAGAGTTTGATTTCACTCCGACATTTCGTGATGCCAGACAGAAGTTCAGCACACTATACTACCCAAATTTGGTTTTGATAGATGAGAGAAACCGTCGTTACTTTAAGCAGCAGGTTTGCCTTCTGATTCCTTACGTTGCGGGAATTTATTCCATGACTGCTATATAGGAGATCGCCATCTTTAGGATACCAGAGGTACGCAATTTCTGTCTGGTGAATTGAATTCTGCTAATTTTGTTATTAGAATTAATAGCTGGGTCAACAACCCTGCCCACATCTGTATAGCATGCAAATACTCGGATAATCAAGTCTGCTAATTCGGTTGGATCACTGATTGTATCTGGATGGCTTCGTAGGCGAAAAAGCGGAAATCAAGAGAAGTAATGGTTTAATTTTAGAACACTATATTCACTAACCTGATATCATCTTATCTTCTTGTGGTGATCGGCCAGCGTGCGACGAACGGCGCGTTCACCTCAAAACAACAATAAGGGTGCTCTCACTGCTTTTCAATTGTGTGGGGGTCTGCATAACCACTCTAACCACTTGGGTCCACAGAGCTTTTCATGCGAAGACTTAGATTTATGGCCGTGATGAAAATGTGATTTTGATCAAAATAGAATGTCTCGAAGAGTTGTTACTTGGCTCTGGATCATAGACCAAGATATATTGGGCCCTCAACAGCCATGAAGGCAAGGATTAGGAACTCAACTTATCAACTCAAAAAATACACAGGTTATGCAATTTCAGCATCTGTCATTATCAGTACATGCAGTATTCGAAAAAGGAATGTGTACAGTGAAGATCAAGAGTAATGAACGAGCAGCTAGTAAGCGCCCGCGTATGGATATCATGCGGGGTATCTACGTTTTACGACAATTGCACAGCAGGAAAGAATGAAAGTGCTGTCCACATCAAATGCCTTTGGATATGAATGACAAAAAAAAATGACCAGAAAATACTGGGAGTATGATTGCTACGACTGAAAAAAAAACTGTAATCACTGTACTTGAGCCCAACAGTGAACACAATGCAAGAAAGGATTAGAGGGATGATAGATAATAAGAATGAGAGGATACTGATGCCACAAAGAGCGGGTATAGATAGTATGGTGAGCAAGGGCAATTAGAGATCGCAAATCGACAGACAGATGATTGAATGGCTGGTCCCGAGTGATACTTGTAACGCAGCTGAATGGAGCAGTATGGATGATAGAATGGCAGTCCAAAAAGTCCACCAGAAGATACACTATCAAGTGGCATCAAATGAAATCATATCGGAAGTTCAGAGGCCGAATTCCTTTTCTCAAGTAAATCGGCCTTCCCTTGGCCATCCTTTGGCTCGCAAATTAGCATTAGGATAGATTAAACCTGGAACTTCTCCCACGACCGCACCATGTTATCAGGATTTGCCACATCATGTAGCCCGTATAGGTCTATTTCACCTTTGGTATGTCCTTTGAAGACTCTAGTCTGGCCTATGGCTGCAAAATCCACCTCGCTCGACTTCGGCAGCTTTGACGGCAAATCCATTGCAAGAGTAAACTCCTCCCTCCTGTCCTCTCCTAGCCGCACTGTGTCCATTCCGGCGACAAGCTTACCCATATCATTCACTGACGCATTACACGGGATGGGCACTAATTCCGAGCCATCAGCAGGCTCAAGATCGTGTGATGAAGCTCGTGAGAGAGAACGAAATGGTGTTTTGAATGCGTTTTTTGCCACGCAGAGGGGGCTGATCTGATTCATGGGGTCCTCTACTGCGTATTCCGATGGAATCGCCAGTAGAGTGGCAGGACAAGGCACCGGAATAGACGACATAGAAGATGGAGGGACAGAGATAGAAGTCGCTAGATTCACCGGCTCCGACAATGGTTCTAGAAACGAAGGAGATGTAGGGGTATGACACCCTTCACAGAGCGTAGCAGGGTGTTCTTGATCACATGATGCTTCCAATACCCTTTGGCGTTGGCATTGCTTCTGACAGGAGAGAAACTGGGAAGAATGTGTGTGAAGGACTCTGTGCCGGGCAATGTCAAAAGCCACGCCTTCAGGAATTCTAGTCACAGTACTATGAGGAATACTGACATGAAATTCAATATCTTCCTCGTCGCTGGAGTCCATAATATCAAACCCTGCTCCGGTTACAATGTCGAGATCCATCTGAAGCTCTCGCAAGTCGTCAAATTGGTTGAGATCCAAATTGCAAAACTCATCATCGTCATGCTCAGTCGAGTTCGATGATTTGGAAGGGACATATGGAGTACTTGGATTATGCTTCATGTCCTCTTCCTCCTTCTCCACCACCTCGCTCACTGGAAGGAGGTGAGCACCCTTCGAAGGAATAGGAATTCTGGATCTCTTTGGTTCAATGCCATTGCGTTCGTCGTAGCCGGCAAATCTCTCCTCACCGACAAACCGCATGTCATCCTCGAGTATGATTGAGTCGATTTGACCTGAACCAGCATCTTCATGTTCCATTGGAACAACTTGCTCGAACTCTATGTCTTCAGCGTTGACAACCCATATACCTAATGCACTTCGATGAATTGGGACAGAGAATCCCAGCCTACTATGCGGTGCACCGATACCAATTTTCACTTTATATTGATGAGACATCTTAGTTTCTCTGAGTGACCTGGTCAATTCTATGCCATTCGGGCACAAGGCACGATTGAGCCACGCTCGACGCTTTCCTCGGACTTCGAGAGCATCAAGTCGGGTGTTTTCTTCATATGCCATTCGAGCAGAATGCGAATTGTGCAGAAGGATCAGCTGAGTGAAATTGTGGATATGGAAATGCGTCGAATTTGAAGTTGGCGATGCAGAATTCAAGTATGATTGATTTGAAATAGATATAAGGCATGTACTAGGAAGTGGCGAGAGATCCTGAGATGCGATGGCTGAAGGTAAACCTAACGGAAGATCAAGATATTCAGACGTTGGTGTCTGGATTGAACTCTCATCCGTATCGGTGTCAGTAATCTCTTCATCAGTCTCGTCACTTTTCTCTTGGGTACGACAACTGAGGACAGAATCCACTTCTTCCTCATCATCCGATACTGGAGGCTCGCAAGAAGTTGTAGCTGAGAATGTCTCGTGTGAAGGATGTCTCTCGTGCTTGAGATTCTGTCTTTTCCGGCCAAAAAGAAATAACGAGCTGGATACAGTCGAAGATGTACTTAGATTCAAAGCCGAGTCGGATCTTGGCGGTAAGAGGGGTATGTGTTGTGGCGGAGGACCCCATGACTTCAACCTCTTTCTCTCTTTTTCTCGCTCTCTCGCAAGACGCTCTTCCTGACAATGCCGTACCTCATTAAGAAGGCTATGCAAGATCCAGATATAGTATCCACCTTGTGGGATTCGTTGGTTGAGCTCGTGAAGGACATATAGTCGAAAAGCATCCACAAGAGAAGAACGTGCTCTGCGACGGAGAAAACGAGGGCAGGTGTTTTGTGGAAGCGGAATCGAGTTGTGGGCAGGCAGTGAAGGGGTTGCATATAGCTTAGGCATTGGTGGGATCGAAGAAGAAATGGTCAAGATTGTTGGTGAGGGGAGAGAAAGATTGATGATCGAACTAGTAAAAAAAAACAGTCATTGACAGTATTGAACCCTGGATAAAATGGCACCTACTTCAAAGAAGAGAGTCTCGACATAATAGTCATGAGTATCGAGCGCTTTTTTTTATGTTTGGTACTCTTGACTAGAGGTGGAACAGAGACCAACTGTTGCTGCCTCAGTCTCTCTCGCTCCCTTTCCCATACCTGCTCCTTCTCCCTATGTTTCTCTCTCTGCCGCTCCTGCTCCGCTCCGAGCGTGCTCAGACATACATCATCAACAACACTTTCAAGTACCTTCAGACACTTGGTCGCAAGCCCTTCTGCATTAATTTTCCATTCTGTAATAGTTCCATCAACGAATCGACAAGTCACTAAAAGAGCAGGAACATCGAATAGGACTTCATCAAGAATGCAAGGGAAAAAGGTGGCCTTGTCTAATGTATGCTGCCACCTGGGGATTGGCAGTTCATCATGCACAAGGTTGGAAAAATGTGTCGTCCATGTCGGAGGAAGAGATAATCCACCAGGTAAATCATCGAAGGTGATGTTAAATAGAACGCTTGGGTGAGGAGGGGGTGGCAAAAGTCTGATTAACATGGTCAAGCTGGTTGTAACAGCTTGAGCTACAAAGCAGGCGCTTGGTGTCCGGTAGGAGGTAGGATCGAGCGAGGGTTCATATAACGACTAGTGTCAAGCGTGCTGATGAGGAGACCGACAAGTCAGTTTGTGATCTGTAGAAAGGGAAGGGAGAAACTTACGCAGGTTATAGATACAATGCTCGGCACGCCTGTGCTTTCGACAGCCAAGAGTGATATGACTGACAATCTCCAATACGTGATGTGAATGAGTTGGCAATTAGAACAAAAATAACAAGAAACAGCTTGAGAGTGATAGAAAGAGAGAAAGGAAGAAAGCACAAAGAAAAAGCTGTGTTTTTAGTTTCAGGGTCAGAGTGTCTTCTCATACAGGGTCACTTCTGGTATCGTACCTCACGATGTTCGCCTTATCACCTGTTTCCCACACTATCTTATACTCTTACTATGATTTATGGAGTGCGGCTCTAGAGTCTTGTCATAACAACACGTGGCTACGGAACTGAACATCTATTAATTGTTCGAGCTGAGCCAGTGGTCTGAACTATTTTTAGATAATCATTTCTTGGGATCCAGTGCTTACCAGTTACTGAACTACTTGTTCCACCCCGGTGGAAATCTCATGGTGGTTCGAAAGACAAGCCAGGGCATTGAAATATCACAAGGAACACTTCTCTGGTCTAAGTCGTAAGCCTTGTGACATCCTCTGTTATGTGACATGACCTATGCAGGCAAGTTCACGTCATGAGGAATTTTGCCACGAGATGAGGCAAAATCAGTTGTGTAGGTCCATATCAGCATAAATACTATCCGCAAGTCTGATACTATTATTATTAGTACCGTCCTCTGCTCGCTCATATGAGTTAATTTGGACCCTCTGGGCTTTGCTATCAGAGCTTCTGAGCCCAGATTCATGATATTTCGACTTGGAGATCCTGGTAGCCTCCTGGTTCTTGCTTGGTGCCCAATATATGCCTCAACCTAGAGAATGATATCCATTGCAAATTCCGGAGCCACCTATCATAGAGGTATCAAAAAAAGACTATTTCGGAAATGTCCACAGATATCAAAGTGCCCTCTGTACCTGTGACTCAATCTGCGCAAATAGTCTGGTAAGCCTGCTAGTTCCCATCCATTCCATGTCCAACTTTATGAATATTGCCCGAGGACATCATTTGGAATTCCGAGAATTTAATGGGTCCAGTTGAATGTCGCGAGATCATTACTTCTGTAATTGTAATCCACTTGATAGGGAATCATTTGTGTCTGAGGTGGTCTAGGTTTAATATTCTTTGTCTTTTGTAGAGGGCGTGGCTTTCCTTTCATTGGTTCTGTCGTTTCAATCACATCGTCAGTTTCGCCGTCGGAACTAGCTTCCTCTTCTGGCAGGTCAAGTAAATATCTACGCCTTCTCCTTTCTGTTTCCCGTATATTGAGTCTCACACCCCATTTCGCCAATTGCTGTATATCATAGATACAACCCATTAGTCCTACCGCGAGATCGATCGTTTAAATTAACTGCACCTTTGTCAAATCCGTTAGAGCAGGCAACCCAGGAAATTCCTTTGTACTATAAATCCTGAATGAACCCTTGGCCCAACATTCTGCTAAGATGCTCAGAGTTGCATCTCTTTCGTTCGGTTCTATCTGAGTTTGTGCCTCGTGTGAGGTGAAGACTGGATGATAACCTGAGCTCTCTCCGAGTTCTTGAAGGTGCCTAATAGGGTGCTGAGGCATTGCAGAGGAAATTGCATAATCCTGGGATCCATCAAGGTACGGTGATATATGATTAGAGTTCTGGGCAAAATGAGACTGGAAGCACGACTGGAAAGCAGATGTAAACGAGCTAGAATCAGGATTCGATGACGAGGATTCAGATGCATATGTAGGCGCGAATGTGGGCGGAATGAACAACGCTGAGAAAGAGTCTGGATTACCCCCTGGGGGTGGTTCTGATAGCTGGTGCGGTTCTACGTTGGGCGAGAAGAGGTCGAAAACCCGATAGCGTAGCGTAAACGTTCCCTCAGATTTGACCGCAAGATCCTTAAGAGAAATTAATATAAAGCTGGCATAGGCGCCAGGAGACGTACTGAGAATACAAAGACAATACATTTCTTACCGGATAGCTCTACAAGTACCGGCTGAACGAATGTTGTGCCAACGAGAGCGTGGGTGGTCTTAGATTGTTCGAGGACTGGGTAACCCCCTTCATAGTAGTGAACAATGTCCGAAGGGCCATAAGATCGGGGTCTGTATGGTGGTGAAGCTTCGAGAGATGGAGTATGTGGCGGACCAGAGGGGTTGAGATAGATGGGTTCATTAGTTAGCACTATTCTCGGACTAAGCATAGCAGGTGCGCTCAAAGACGGAGGTCTATCCACTAAGGCTGTAGTAGGGACAGGAAACAAATCCACTGTACACAGTAGACCGTGAGTCTGCAATTCCCTTCAATAAATCAGACGAGTGAGACGTTTCTGCTTTATAAGGACGGAGAAACGGATTATACTCGTAATCAACTTCTTCTTCCTTCCCTGTTTCCGGAGAGTACCTCCATACGCGTAAGAGGACAACCAGCGGAGGATCCAAAGGACGTCTGTCGACCCGGGCATACCTACAGGGACGAAAAAGATAACGGTCATTTGAATAGAACGAGCGAACAAGAGATCGGAGAGCAAGAAGATTTACTTGCGCCCAAGATTGGCTTTTTGAATTTCAGTGAGTTCATAGCGCATGATCTCGCCTGCGAACTGCCCAGAAGAGAAATGAATGAGACGGTTAATGAGAATGGAGTTGGCAGTTGTGATCAAGTTCTGTGAACTTGTCTGGTAAGAGTCTCGACTAGCACTTGCAGCCTGTCTGTGGTTACACATCATGACTTGAAGTGGGGGAAATTGACATTCTTGAGAGTCAGAGAGCAGGAGGGCATTATCAACTTCAATGACAGATCCAGGACCGATATGGTTTGCTCCACCTTGAGATATTTTTTACCGATCCGACGCTATACAGACAATTTGAGTGATTCTGACGTTCTGGCTTGGAAATAGTCTTTGTGAGTGATCAATTGACGCACAATATGTTCTCCATGGAAGTAAATCTGGATTTTCTCTTGTGATAGGCCAATGTAGAGCCAACTCCCTGACGTATAGGCTCTCCCCGACTCTCCAACAGCAGTACTAATAGCAAGTCTTCATACGCCTATCAGCAACTTCGGAAGTTGTGCCTCATTAGTGATCTGATGGAAGGATGAAGTCGCCTGAAGTACCTTTAGGTCATCATACGCAGATATGCCAAGATACATGCGGAACGGTCACGGAAGAAACGTGGCCATCCTTCTTTACATGGGACAAAGACTTCTTTTTCAGATTGGATGCAGGTTCTGCGATGAACAGGCAAGAATAGGCGTGTCTCTGCGCTTATCTTCTTGATTTTCACATTCATCTGGTGCTTTACTTCACCTTTTCTCACTTGTTCTCCAATCCAGCGACCCGATTGAGCAGTAGCGTTTGATACCTCATCTTTTGAGTGTGTACCAGATATCCTTCTACTGGTCTACTGGGTAGGGTATACTGAGGCTGATCCTGAGAGTACCATTCATGAAAGGTTTGATCCAGATCATAACTTGAATTGCTGAATGACGTTGCACAAAGAGTATCAGACAGAAAAAAGCTATACTTGACCAACCTTAATCACTCGGTCTGACGTAGGGTACTCAGACAAGTGCGACGTCCTCCCCAAGTGATGTTTTCTCTTGTTGAGCGTGTTGGTCTTGTTTTGCTTACTTGGATGACAAAATTCCTGACGTATCCCACTGCAGTGAGCTCAAGACGATCCCAGTGGTGACGGCAGCAGATCTTTGACACAGAAGAGCTTTCAAAGGACCAACGTCATTGACTCGTCTAAATCACATGAAGGGTAAAATCACGGAACAACGCGGTTCGTCACTACGTCACTGGACATGATGAATATTATTGGGTGACTTCCCGTAAGCAGTCCGAGAAAATCTGTGACCTCAGATTTCCCCCCTACCGAGATGTCAACCATGAGTTTCAAATCTAAGAAAAATGCCAGACCCTCTCCTAGACTTCCCTAGATACCTATTTTTTTTAGTTAGAGATATCAAAGTGATATACCATATATAGACATATTCTCCATCAAGGTTACATACTATATACAGATGTTGTCTCCAATGTAGAATGAAGCTGGATTAAACATGCTAATTTGTTTCTTATCTCTCCTGCCAAAGATTGTGTAATGAAGATTCTTTTCGAGTGAATAGGAGCCAAACACGGTAGTAATCTGAGCCACTGGGCTTACCCTTTAATGGCTCTTATCAAAGTCAGAGGGAGACTTCAAAAAATATTCTACCACAAACAAGTGTTGCACAACATGCAAGCAATGTTTGGTCTTCAGGGTAATTGAAAAGACATGATATTATTGTGTCGCGTTGCGTGTAACGCGTTGAATGCATGCAACGAAGCGTGACATCATACCTGGAAACTTGTTACAGGAATCAAATTCATCCTAGATTTTGTTAGACTGGGATTTCACATGTGCACTACATCCTACGAATTTATATTCTTACAGGAAGTCACCCTTGAGATTGTTTATCTTGTTGAATGGGACTGGGTCACTCGACGTGACATCATGTCCTTCTGTGAGGTTCTGTTGTTTTCTTTAATGTATCATGTGCTGACTTATGATATCTGAGACATTCTGTTAGTATAACTAGGTAGAATACTGTAGAATTATCTACCTTTTGTACCATGAAGTCAATTGCTGTATCCAATTCAACTGCGCACATCCTAAAATATCTCAAGCACCATCATCTAATGTTGTACATGATCATTCAGTCCGAACCTAATTTCTAGCACCTTCTCACTAACCATATCATATTCAAATCACCACAATATTCATTCTCAAAACATCGTCATTCTATCCTAGTAACTGTACGTGATAACACTATACTTCCTGATCAAGGATTCAATCAGGGTGGACAGAAGGTGAGGGTGTAATCAGCGTTGAGGCCAGAATCGCATGTCTTGAGTCCTGCCGCATCATCGTAGGGATATGCATATGCATTCGGACAATTGCTATGGAAGTAGTCATAAAATGCGACACCTGTTGTAAAGCTCATCAGGCATACTCAATGCCGTTTATTAACAATGATGCACGTACCAGAGCTTGGGCAAGTCGCTGGAGTGTCATATTGCCCAGAGCAGCAATTGGGTGAATTGGCTAAATCACCATCAGTATCTTCTAAGTGTTTCAGTTCCTAATATCTGATGCTTACTCGGGTTTCCATCCAAATTTGCTTTACAGGCACTCTTACAACCGATGGGGAAGCCAGTACTGTCGAAGGGTCCTTTGAGTTCTGTTGGACCTAGGCTATTGGATCAAAACTACTGACACTTCATAGGCTTATAATAACATACAATTGGGACCCAGGTCAACAGCGCATTCAGCGACGGGACATCCTTGGTTGTTGTTGATCCTCGCAGGAAGATTGTAACCGTCTACCATCGAGACTAAGGAGTAACAAGGTTGAATAAGGATGTTTGAATTTCAATTGAAAAAAATGTACTATCATAGAAATCCGTGTTTCCGCTGGCTTGTAAGGTCCACTCAGCCAGAGTTGCAGGAGGAACACCCTAAGATGTGGTGAGCATTCGTCTCTTCGTTAAAATTAAACGTACAGTCCCTGTATGAGGATCACACAATAAACCACCATTACATCCACCATCGAGGCAAGAGTTCGGCCCAGGATTGACACTGAAATCACAGTTGCGACGGGCCTTGAAGATTTCATGAATACTGACAAGACTTTAAAACATCGTTTGAGAATATACCCAGATTCTACCAGCCTTCCAGTCGTTAGGAACATTGAAACTAACGCTGGTGAACTGAGCTGCCTCCCATCTTGTGTGCATATTCATTCAAATGTTCTGATTTAGAGACAGAAAAACTCGCCCTGTAGCATGATCTGGGACGCTTGAACCAGCATTTAAATCGGTGAATATCTGAAAGCAAAGTCAAAGCACGCCTTTCAGCGAAGCAGAGATCCTACGGCTGGCCTGCGGAAGATGTCAACTATGATATCTCGCAGAGAGCAGATCTCTCATCCTACCATATAGTAAAAGGACAATTATTGTAGACCTAGCCCAACCTTTAGCCATCCGACTGATCAGGCAAATAGAAATCTTACAGTGAAGGTACGAGCCGAAGCCACGACCACAACAGCAAGATTCACCAACAAGGTACGCTTCATGCTGATATTGCTAAGATTCAACGGTCTCAGCAAAAAAGTTGGGGAACAATGCACATTCTTGTTTGGTCTCAACCAGTATTTATCTGAACCTGTAGTAGAACGATGTTGGTGGCATCAAATCTTTTTTAAAAAAATGATGTTCTGAAGTACTCCTCGGAAGGAACACCTCCCCTTACGAACCTTCTTTGTTATGAACATCACCAGATAGATATCAGACTGCCCAAGGTAACTCCACCACCGCCAGAAGATTGATTCCAATCGAAGTAAAGTGTACAAGATAAAAAAGTAAGAGAGACTTTCAGAAGGAATTTTTCAAAATTTCCAACATTTATTTATTGCATTACACTCCTGTTCAAGAGGATAGCCGCACAACCACATGACTTGAACTACGACGAAATATACATCTCTAAACATCTATTATTCAATGTCAAAAATAGTCTGGCAAACGATCAGCCTATTTCAGAAGCGCTTGCTCCACCCTTACGCAGTGGTGACTCGTCCATCCATACGCTAGAATCAAGAAACCATATGATCCACACGACCCCAGAAGTAGAGATGTGGGACCCTTTTCCATTTGCCGGTTGAATGATTGAAATTGAATCACCAACGCCTACGAGTTCAACAGAATAGGAATAGTGATACAACAGTTGACAGTGCGAGAAACGAAGATGATCCGCTGAACATTTGGTCTCAGCCCAGTGGGCTTACAAAACTGAATCACTGAAGACCTTGGCACACATGCCAAGCCTAGCAGCAGTCATGGTTAGTGACAGACTAACAATTCCGCCAGAGAGAATTCCTTTATTAGAAAATACATGAGGAGTTTTCCCATAGAAAATGTCAATAGGGATAACAACATCCGTTCATTGTTAATAAATAACAAGATCGTGCTCATATGGTCTTGTAGTAATGATAATAGGCGTACACTAGATGTCCGTGAGTGATCAGAAATTATGGTACCTATCTACGGCAAGACCATCAGAAGTATCAGACAGGATAATCCAAAGTCCACGAGCGGGCCAAGGGTCCAATTTCATGTAAATGAATGGCAAGAGATTGTTTACTCAGGAATATGGGATGAAGAGTAGTCTATAATGTCGTAAAATTGTCTTCAAAGCTGTTGGCAGAAAGTACAGTCAATCTTCATGTTGTTACGTAAAGAGGCAGCTGCGGGTCCCCATAATAAGCGATGCGAAAAGACAAGCAGAAGTGAAAATAGAAACTCACGGAGAGCGATAAGGGTGATAAATATTCCCAAGGCAATGACGTACACGATGCCATATTTGATGACGATCCAGCGACGCTGTCTTCTCTGCTTGTTTGTATAGACAGGTGCACGAATTTGCTTTGAAGGGCGCAACCAGACTATAGTGGCCAAAAGTCAGTGGATTTCCGCATCAACATCAAAAACGAAACGTACACAGAATCGTCGCATGGAAGCGATCAAAATAGGGTATCAAGACAGGCGGTGTAAGCATGAACAATAGTATATGCCCAAGAACTAGGTCCGAACTCCACAGCGACAGCTCAATGATTTTGACGATGAATTCTCTGGCAGGCTGTGACATCACATGTGCACCCAACCCACGGCCGTACCATCGACCTGTCCACCACGCACGATTTGTCTCATCATGCTTGAATTCACGGGACAGGAAGACGGATATCAAGATTTTGTGAACGGCCCTTTGGATGAAAATGACTGCAATGAGACCAAGGACCGCATGTGAGGCATCCCAAGACTCCAAGAACCACTGTAATTCAGACAAACACGAGTTAGAGAATGAAGGTTCATAAATGTGGCAGCAACTCACCAAAAACTCGAAGAATCCAACCATACCAATAGTACCGAGTGCATGCGCAATGAATGCGATGGTCGATCCGAACTTAGGAAATACAGGATCAAGCATTGGTCCAAGGAAAACGGAAAAGATGAACAATGTGAGTAGTATCGCGGCATTCCAGACAATAGGTCCTAGTGCAATAACAGCGATACGGATGAGCGGAGCCGGAGGGAAACGACCAGTGTTAGGGTCAGGGAACGACTTGACAAACATGTAAGCAATGACGAAGAGGATCGCCATGCAGATTGGGAAAATGACTTCCGACCAAAGGACAGCCCTCCATCCAGCTCGAGGAACATCACCCGAAAGCTTTTCTGATGGGTGACCGAGCTTCTTCTTCTTATAGCCAGTGATCATCGTGCGCGAAAGACGGCAGTAACCAATCCAAGAATTATTATGCGAACGCGAGTTACCGCGACACATCCAACGCAAGAACTCACTAATTATGACACCATTTATCAACACCTATCCATCACATATGAGGAAGACGATTACTCACCGATAATCAATGACAAAGTCAGAGAAAACGAACTGGTGCGGGTTGAACAAGAAGGGCGCTATACAAAGCGCAAGAATGGAAATCCAGAAGTAGATGAGGTACGGGGTCCAGAGCGATAACGTCACATAAAGCAACATTACCAACGTCCTCATCCCAAGGTAAATACTTGGCCCAGCAAATCGCGAGAACAAGATGCTGAAGTAAATTCTTGTTGTTGCAAAACCACGCCCAGTAGCAATGTAACGGGCACCTCCAAACGTCAGATTACTGAGAATGGAATGAGTGTAAATCTGGGTGGAGAAAACCTCAAAGATAGGAGAAAGTGATCCAAACTGCTTGGCGAGACGGAAAATCGCTTTCCAGGTACCGCGTTCCACAAGCTCTGTGCGCCGTCAATATCAATGGTTACAAATGACGGGTAGCCATTAATGAGCATACCTTGAAGGAACAATGGCAAGAACGAGATCATAAACACCAAAAAGATACTGATGATGCAGCGTCGAATCCAATCAAAGACGGGGACAAGGTTGTAACAGCCCTGTTGTCCACCAATCATCTGACCAGAAGAAGTATACTCGCAGATTCTGAGCTGTGAATTCAGAGTACCCAAGAAAACCACTGATCAACAAACATTAGCGAGCTGAATGTCCAACTCAAGGCACAAGGGACTCACTCGTAGCGATGAATGTCTGGACCGACAAAATGACCAACATGTTATGGATATGGAAACCGGGATGCCCATAATAGAACGTCAAGAATCGGTCAATAGGCAACTGCGTCCCCAGATAATAGTACTCCCGACTCAACATCTGCTCGCCCATACCTGTCCCAATCTTCGTCTGGAAATTCAAAATCGTTCCAAATCCAAGATCACGACCCTTTCCACACTGATAATACTCCGTGTGTTTGATCCTTCCCCCTCTCCCAAACGCATTCATACCGGCATAAATATCCTCATTCAGGTGTAATCCTTTCTGCGCCTTGGATACTCCACCCCTCGTAGTCATATACAATCCATTCAAGAAATCAGGATGCCCGTAATGCAGTTTTCCTCCGACCCACGCCATAGACCGCGCAGCGAGTGTTCCAAACGTTTGTTCCTTTCCAGCAGCCAAATCTCCAAGAATACCAATATTCTCTGAAAAAATGTACTCGCGAGCACCGACAATGGCAACAGGAGATTTCTTGAAATCCTTATGACCCCACTGCGCATATGGACTTTGGCTCGGGGTATTATACTCCTCAAACTCTCCCAGAACATTACGAATTTTCAAACACTCCTCGAGATAGTTGTCCTGATTCGCATCGATGAGTTGAAGATATTCACCACGATAAAATATGATCGCATGGTTCTGGTTATCCGATTTCCCATCTCCCAGGATGGGATTTCCAGGAAGCTCAATACGGAATTTTGGTCGCCTGCGACCCGTCTCCGGGACAAACTCGCTATGACCGTCAATGAGTGCTGAAAATATCCTCGGGTCTCCACCCTCCTTCCTCGGTGGCTCCTCCTCCAAATACGCGATCTGTAAATCCGGGTAGGCGCGCAACAAGAACTCGGCATTCTCTTGTTCTTCTTTGTTGAACTTGGAGTAACGTTGCATGGAGACCAAAAACTTGAATTTACGACGCGCCATCCTCTCCAGCTCTTGTTCTAATTTGTCCGTATTCCCGCCGTACATCTGCACAACCTCTGGGTTTTCGACACGATGAAGCAGTTTAATGGCTTTAGAATAATTCATCATGCCAGATACGGTTCGGTACAACGTTTGAGCGCGCAATGAAGCCCATATTCGGGTACGAAGTGTGAACTCAGGAGCAGCACTCTTGAACCCGATGAAATAGAATGGCAGATCATCGATTTTGGATCCACCCTTCTCGTCATGCGCGAATGGATTGTTGCCATTGAACATTGCAGACTCTTCAGCTAAAATCTTGGTATCCTTCACAAAATTCTCCCACTCTACTGGATGCAACTGTTTCAAGTATTCGAGAAGCGTGACGCGAGTGTTCTGATCTTCTTCACGAATGATCTCGCGAAGGGAAAGTAGAGTCTAAACCGAAAATCAAGAATGATTACATCAGTACTAAGTTCTAGAAGCATTCAACACAGAAGCAACGAAGGAAAGGAGCAAACGCAAAGCACCAGAAACGAAGCAGAAAGGAGGCGTACCTTCTCATTGTAATGAGGAGTTACCACCGTGAACGTCGGCATAGCATGGACAGGTATGGCTTCCGGAATAGCGGTAGTCAAGGACTGCGCGAAGAACGAAATTCGTCGTTCAGCCTCACTTCCGGCAGGGAAGAATTCTCCTTTGTTTCCCTTTTCACCTTGCGATATGAAGAAGGCTGGAGCTCGTAGGCTGCGACGACCACCTGCACCAGTGTCGACTTGGTGATAGAGAAGGTTCTGGACGTGATTGATTGAAAGTAAATGCTCGCGATACATTGAGATAATAATGGCATTCCAGATTTGTGATACAAGGACCTAGTGATCGATAAGCCACCAGAATAATCAATAATTGAGATTTGAAGCAAACCTTAGGTTTGTACTTGACTTCCATATCTTGGGTAGCCAATAATTTCGCGTAAATCCTCTTCGGCAGTCGGGTGTAAATATCTTGCCAAGGTGTCCATATCGAAAGTCCAAGAGTAAATGACCTCGCAATACTGAAAACCGTGTTCCAAATGATATACCAAAGGAAAGTATCCAAGAAGAAAAGAATCAAATCCATGACGAACATGATTGCCAAAGTAAACGCGGCCTGGTTTGTACATAATGCATTTCCAAATAGCCTATCATGGCACCCTTGAACCTTCATTCCGGTCATAACAGCAATCGGCCCACTGAACGACTGCGTTAAGTAGAAGTACGATTCGGCGAATTTACAACCAAATACAAGGAACCAGAGGATCGTTGAACCAAGACGGCCTGATTTTCCTAATGTTGGGTAGCTAGCGGTAAAAGTTTGACTAGCGAGGTATTTTCTCGATTTTCCAGCGACACGGTCACCAAACATACGTCCAGAGGGCATGACAGCAAAGAGGACCGTGGCAATGACCGAGATGAAGAATTGTACGATACCCAAGATTAGTGAAAGCGAGCCACCAGAACCGTTGTGCTCGACAATGGCAACATAGAATGTGGGGCCACAAGTGAGAGCGAGGGTGATGAGCAGAAAAATCAGTCGACGTGTGAGGTGAGAAGTATTGTTCCAAGTAGTGGGGATGTAAGAAAATTCAGCGAGGGTGGCAAGAATCATGATGACGGTAGCAACAGCGCCTCCGAGGGCGACCGCACTCCAAGTCATCGCTGCAGATCCACCCTCCGGAGAGTAGATCCTTGGTGCGTTGTAAGAGGTGTAAAAGAAGTACATGGCCACATGAATGACCCATATCCGATTGAAGTTGACAAGGAGATGACCAAATGACCGCTTCTCAAAATAGGTTTTGAAGAAGGCACTCTCCCAATCAATTTCGTGGAACCTCATGAAGCGCTGCGATGGCGGGAGGTCCACCAAACGTGTCTTTGGGACAAGGAGTTAGCTTTTGAAGACGAAAATCAGATTATGTGGCAACATACTTTGTTCCTGAGTGTGATTCGTGCAATACCCTCGGGATACCAGAAAAGCTGGTTGACATCATCATAACCAATGATGTCTTCGTGGTCCCTCTCTCTTCTCACAAATTTACCATCAACGACCTCGTAACCCTGATCACGGATGAAACGATAGAGAGGTTTAACGACAGAGCGTAAGTATAGACCCTCTGAAACGGGTTCAATGCGATTTTGACATTCCGGTGATCGATAATAGTCATCCGCGCACTTGAAAATGAAGCATAGACACTCGGGAACAAATCGCACTTGGGCCGCTTCACCCCAGCAAAGTAGATACAAAGCAACCTGCCTGAGACGGTCGTACTGGCTCATACCGTTCATAGCCTGCCGCCACCGCTCTAGCGCAGAGTTGAGAGACTTTTCGCTCGATGACCCTTTGCTTTTCCCTTTTGATTTCAGTCTGTGAAGGCCAGGGTTTTGTGTTTGACCGACTGCGTCGTCAAGATCAAGCTGCGCAGCAAAGTACCACTTTCGATAATTAGCATTGTGTCCACCAATGTAGTCGGCATGCAACGATATGAGAGCATTATTGGTCGGCATTCGAGATGCGCGACTATCAAGCTGTTGCATAAGGAAGTCGAACTGCGGATGGGGCAGTCAGTATATGATAATCGCCGAAGACTCCAGGAACGATAGACAACGACACATGAGGCAGTTCATGAGTGAAACCAACAACAGTGGTCGCCCACGTCGGGATAAATGAAGAGACTTGCCATATTCCTCATTGAGTCTCTCTGAAAACCAAACTTTTGCGTAAGGTCTAGAAAGATGTCTTCTATCTCCTCCTTTGAAAGTGGGCTGTTGTTTTCCGGTGTCCATGCTGGGTAAGCATCTCGCGAACCGTACGGCATTGAGGTTTCTAAATATGTTGGCGTTGGGGCCTCGGGGAAGGGTGTACGCATGCCCTGGCCAAGATCTTCCGATGACGGTACGTGAAATCGCTGGTAGACATCACCATCTGAATCAGTGTCCTGAGGTTCTGATTGCATTATGAGAGCTCAATTAAAAGACTAGAACTTAAAAAAGTGCAAAGACAAACAACTCACGATACATATCATACTGGTGGGGTGTGTCATAGAAGCCCTGCTCATGAATTACCGGGCTGCTCCCATCTGAGCCATAAGTCTCGCGATAGCCATCCCTGCGGGTATAGTCGATGTCAGACTCATTGTCGTAGTATCCCCGCCTTCCGTGAGCATGTTGTGAACTGAAAGGATCAATTGAATGGGTGTCTGCCGAGGGCGACGGGGAGGGATAGCTCTCCTGGCTTATTGGCCCAGGACGGGCAGGCATTAATGGTGGTGGAGAGAAGATGAGATGCTTCTACTCCAGCCGCCTGCCGCCCCAGCCAAGCATGAACAATCGTGGGAATGCACTCCATATATGGACATTACTCCGGACTCCCTCCACGGTCGGCCATCCCCGTCCCCGTCACCTTTTCACCCATTGTTTATTGGTCATCGTCCTCAGGGATCCAACTCCATGACTGTCCCTCTAGCAATGCTCTCAACGTCTTTCCTCTTCTGCCTCCGGTCTGACCCCGTAGCCAGCGCTATTTTTATAAAGACAAGGGTCTTCTTGCAGGTAGCCACCCTCTTTTAAACATGAGCACTGTTTCCCACAGTATCCAGAGATCTCTGTGCGTAGTATGCCAAGGGCCCTTGGTTTTTTGTCTCTCTTCCACTCGTTACAATCAAGAGCGCTTTGTCTTGTCTCGACCCGACCCGATCACGATTACGCGTCTATTTTTGTACCGGTTTACAACAGAGAGATGTTTGTTCCGGCCTGGCTGGGATTGGAGCATAAACTGAGCATTAAAATGATTTGCATGCACAAGTAGCCAAAGAGCCATTAACGATATGCAAGAGCAATGAGATACGGGATAAATTGGGCTTGTCCAGCAGGCATGTGGGTAATTGTGGTTTGGTTGTCATTCACATGTCATTCTCCTACATACACGCAAATTCTGATCTATCCCTAGCTCGTCAGATGTGATTGTCTGATTGACCCATCAGCCGGTCTACATTGTCAGCAATACTTTGTATCGTCTCTCTTTCCAGCTGTTTCCAGGTTCTGCCATAGTGATTGTCAAGGTCAACTTACGTTACACTGACTGTACTTTAATCTGCACTTCCTTTGCCGATTATCACATGAACGGATTTGGAATCTTGGTAGAATCTGGATGTTGGCAGGGATACCTTGAGAAAAACGGAGACAATGCTGGTTAGGCTTGGCAGCTATTACATTTTTCTCACGCATCACAAACGATGACGCGCGCTTGGATCCCTTCGTTGGACCAGACATTGGTATGTGTATTCGCATTCTGTTTCTTCTTCCCACCATTCGGAAAGCTGAAAGCTCACATTCATGGCCTCCATTTAGATAGTACACTTCATTCAAGATACTCAATAGTCTGCATAGACATGTTTTCACTTGCACGCAACGCCCTAGGTTCCAGACAAATGATCCTGTCTCACCGCCTCGCAGTGCGGGCAGCTGCACTTCACACCCTTCCACCTCTTCCTTATGCCTATGATGTAAATTATTCTTCGGATTCTTGGTGGTCAATACTCACATAACAACGTGCGTGAGTAGGCTTTAGAACCTTACATCTGCAAAGAAATCATGGAACTCCATCATACCAAGCATCATCAAACTTACATCAACGGCCTCAATGCCGCAGAAGAGGCATATGCTAAAACCGAGAACACCAAACAAAAAATCACACTTCAGAGTGCTTTGAAGTTCAATGGTGGTGGTACGTGCTTCCCTATCCCTTTTTGATCCAACTCGCTTTGACACTCTTTCAACGGAACAGGTCACATTAATCATTCCCTTTTCTGGCAGAACCTCTCTCCTGCATCTCAAGATGGCGGCAAACTCAACGATGGAATTCTCAAAGAACAAATTATTAAGTATTTTGGCTCTGTTGACGGTTTCAAGCAAAATTTCAATGCCAAGACTGCTGCAATCCAGGGTAGTGGTTGGGGTTGGCTCGTGTGTTTTATTTCAACTCGAAAAATATAAGCGCGTCTTTTCTAATGAACCCCCTTCGTTTCCCTACAGGCTCTGAATCCCCAGACTAAAGCTTTGGAGATTGTCACTACTGCCAATCAAGACCCGTTGCTCAGTCATATACCGATCATCGGTGTCGACATCTGGGAACATGTACGCCTTTCTGATTTATTTTCAATATATCGTGAATAACTCCCTCTTTAGGCTTTTTACCTCCAGTACAAGAACGTTAAGCCCGACGTAAGCCCTCTAATCTCTACCGCGCCGTGTAGTCCTGATTGAGATTGTTTATCATTTCCATAATTTCCGATGAAATGAACGTCCTTCAACGATTTCTGTTCCTAAAACAACAGTACCTCAATGCCATCTGGAATGTGATTAATTTCAAGGAAGCTGAAAACCGTCTCATTGCAGCCTCGAACTAATTTTCGGGACCTGTTGAGCTCAAAGGAATGGGTTGAGCACGATGGTTTGGAAATATTGCACCTACCTGTTCTCACTAGACCTCCACTTTGCCCATGAATCAAGCTTCTGATAGACAAGTATCCAGCGTAATTAATACGAAGGGTATTTCTCGACTTTGAATTGCACATGCAGGATACCTCCATGTCCAACATTGGAGTTCTCCCCTCAATGGTTATCGATAATACAGTCCCTGTCTCTGAGAATTTCTGGCCTTCATTCAAGAAACTGATGTTAGTTAGACCCCATGCCCTATCGACGTCGAAGATGTTTAATCATTGCACTTTAAAAGGAACGAGTATGTTAAGGGAAGAGTGACCGGCATCATTATGATTAGAACTGTTTGCCTCTAGCCAAGAGTCAGCCGTTTAGGTCAAGAACATCCCAAAAGAATGCTTATCATGTAAACTCACATTGATAAAAGTTTTCATCGGTCAGATACTGGAAAAGTTGATGGTGTGATCAAATTGTCCCTTGTGGAATTTAGGATACATTTTGATGGAAACGATGGAGACAAGTTGCTGAAAAAGCTAAGTGTGGGGACACCGCGGATCGAACGCGGGACCTTTAGAACTTCAGTCTACTGCTCTCCCAACTGAGCTATGTCCCCATACAATATTGGGCTTGTGCGAATAATCATGGTGTTGCAATAGGACTTCGTGCTAAGGATCAACTTTGTTAGGCACCTTGTGCAATATCAGGCACTAGAAGCAGCGGCAAAAGTTCGGTGTAAGGAGTGGATATGAGAATTACGACATGCATCCCAGATAACAACTTGCGTCCCAGATATTTCAATAACCTCTTCATCTCTCCACATAACCACTCAGATTTTCTGCATTATTCATTATCATTATGAAGTGGACAGCCCAGACGCGGAATTTTCGTGCGTTGTCTACGACGTCCCGTGCGTTTTCGACTTCCACCAGACGATGTGAGTGGAACTTTCTTCTTATCTCCCTTCCCACTCACGCACATGATATCACTTTCTTTTTTGCCAACTGTATATAACTGCGACCGCGAACACCCCTCAATTGCTACATAGACCGCGAAATGCCTCAGAGAATTGTGGTCGAGAATCCCGTTGTGGAGTTGGACGGAGATGAAATGACTAGAATTATCTGGAAGAAGATCCGAGAAGAAGTATGTTTCCATAGATATTCCAGCGCCTGGATTGCTCAAACGCCCATTCCGCAGCTCATCCTTCCATACCTTAAACTTGACATCAAGTATTACGATCTAGGTCTCGAGTACCGGGACCAGGTTCGTCCGGGACCATGTTCATAATTCATAATACCTAATTTGGTCTCTGTGTTAGACCAATGACCAAGTCACTGTCGACGCTGCCAATGCTATCCAGAAATACAAAGTCGGCATCAAGTGCGCAACGATTACACCCGATGAGGCTCGTGTGAAGGAATTTAATCTCAAGTCCATGTGGAAGAGCCCCAACGGCACTGTATGGTTTCCCATCCCAGTAGCGATGCACCAACATGTTGAATTTTGACAGATCCGTAATATTCTCGGAGGAACTGTTTTCCGCGAACCTATCATCCTCAAGCGGATTCCTCGTCCCATTCCTGGCTGGGTCAATCCTATTGTGATTGGTCGTCATGCCTTCGGTGACCAGGTATGCCTTACATACTGTGGGCTGTGTTTGTTGACTGGAGTGTGTTTTAGTATCGCTCGACGGATTATGTTGTTCCTGGTCCAGGGAAACTCCAACTTGTGTATACGCCTGCGGACGGCTCGGCGCCAACAGCGTTGAATGTCTTTGACTTCAAGGCTCCTGGTGTAGCTATGAGCATGTACAATACTGATGAAGTATGTCTTTCCCTACCAATAGTCAATCTAAAGCTGATGATCTTCCAGTCTATAACTGGGTTTGCCCATTCCTCGTTTAAGATGGCTCTTGCCAAGAAGATGAATCTCGTAAGTTGGTCCTGCATATCTTCGTGTATCACCAAACTCACGTAAACGTCTAGTTCATGTCGACCAAGAACACCATCATGAAAAAATATGATGGTCGATTCAAGGACATATTCGAAGAGATTTACGAATCGTATGTCATCCTGCTGACCCGCATATACGTATCCCCTCTCAACTCATCTACTCTCTCTCTAGTACCTACAAATCCCGATTTGAAGCCCTCGGGACCTACTACGAACACCGTCTAATCGACGATATGGTCGCTCAAGCCATCAAATCTTCAGGCGGTTTCGTTTGGGCATGCAAAAACTACGATGGCGATGTCCAATCCGATATCCTCGCTCAAGGATTTGGCTCTCTTGGAATGATGACATCCGAACTCTTGACTCCCGACGGTGAGATCATCGAATCCGAAGCAGCTCACGGAACAGTCACTCGTCATTATCGTGAATATCAAAAGGGGAACGAAACGTCGACTAATCCTGTTGCTTCAATATTCGCTTGGACGAGGGGATTGTTGCATAGGGCGAAATTGGATAAGAATGAGCCATTGAAGGTATTTTGTGAGGAGTTGGAGAAGGCCTGTGTGGAGGTGATTGATGAGGATGGAGTTATGACGAAGGATTTGGCGATTGCGATTCATGGAAAAGATTTGAAGAGGGAGCATTGGGTCATCACCGATGTTTACATGGATGCTGTAAACGTGAGTAGATCTTGGAGTTTGTCTTCTATGTTTCTGTTTGGCTGATTGTCTGGATGAAGACTAAGTTGCAGCAGAAACTTGCTGTTCGTGGTGTGGAGACAAAGCTCTAAAGGAAGCAAGGAATAAGATCAGTTCTTTCATGAATTGGATATGTGCATGCTATGCTTCCTCTCCTAGTTTTATCGTTATCTCACTGTATTTGCTTCATTGGGGCCAACATAATGATACTCTACATCCTGGGTTAGAGGAATGAATGTTAATAGCCATCTAAATAGTACCGATCCAATCTGATGTTGATTCCTTTTGCAAACCATGAACTGTTACCGAACTGGTTAAGTATGTCAAAACATCATTGTATTTAAACATATTCAAGTGTCATAAATGTAATGGCATATGTCTAAATTGATGATGACTTTCCTTACCCATTTCATATCAAGGCAAGAGGAAATTTCAGGAATCACGTTAGGCAAACACTCACCTTGCTTGAAGTAGGTTCACGGACAGAATGTTATGATCCAGAGGAGGTGTAGGCAAAGACAAAGAACTGCGACTGAGCGACTTTCCTGCAAAGCCAACGCATTGCAAAAGGGGCCCGCTAAACACACAATAACAATAGATTTGGCAACTATGTTTGTTCTGCCAGCACAACTTTCTCCTTCTCTGCCTTTGGCTTCGAATCCCCTGCTCTTGTGTGCTTTCTTCTCCTCTCCTCCTTGACTCTGTGGGCCTCCACCATGGTATGTTTGAGCTTGTCCGTCGACCGGATGGCTTTCGGTAAATGACGTGATCTATGACATTATCAGGCCACATATATGAAAGGCTCAGAAAACGCATACCGAGATATTCTTGCCACTTCTGTATCGACAGCCCACTTCTCCTTGAGTTTATTGCGATACTCGATCGCAGCCCGCTCCCTTGCTGTGACAACACCGAGTTTCTCTGAGGCTTTGGCTTTCCAAATTCGTACATTTCCTTCGTCTGAGCCTGACAATACAAACCGAGCATCACCGGAGTACACAGTGGACGTCACTCTGTATTCCACTCTAAGTGATTGTGACCTTGTCAAATATTTGGCTTTTACACACCTTTGCATGCGCTTCGTGTGATATACTTCTGGTCTCTGTGCAGCCTTTCCATCCTTAAATTGCCAGATCCTGACCGTTTTGTCCCACCCACCACTCACGAACTCCATACCCGTAGGACTCCAGTCGCAACTTGTAACAGCACTTGAATGAGCCTTGTATATTTGTGTTGGATGATTAAGATGTCTAACGTCGAATGTATATAAATTATGGTCTTCTGATGCCAGAAGAAGGAGCGTAGGAAGCATTGGTGACCAAGATAGGGATGTTGATTGGAAATGCATGACGACGCGACGTTCAGCTTTGGAAGTACGAATATCATACAGAGTGAATGTACGATCAGAGCCACATGATGCGATGATGGAGGGTTCAGCGAGATTGAACTTGAGAGCAGTGATAGTCTCAACAGAGGTCTGGAAGGCGAGGTTGGAAATTGATGATGTTCTGCAATGAAAAGCAGGTGCGTGTTAAGTCATACAAAGGTAATCCAGGGACAATCATAAAATATGAAATATGCGCGAATAATCAGGATAAGTTGTTTGAAGATAATAATGATGCAGAGACATACTTAGTCTCATCCCAGATTTGGAGGGTGTTCGAGGCAGTTGCAAACAGATGATCTGATCGATGGTGGTCGACAGCACTTTAAAGATTCGACCCAAAAGAAGAATCAGATTGAACGTCTACACTCCTGAAAGTAACCAATATGGGAACTCACTTGAAGGCAGCTTTTCCGGGGAAAACGTTCAGGGGTTGCGTCTAAACCAAGTAACAGATGAGCTGACTTGCAAAGGCGGTTAAAGTATACACACCAAGACATTATCTTCACTGCTGTTATCACTGATTGACCACAGCTTCACCGTAGTGTCAACACCGCAACTCAACAACCTGTCGGCTGAGGCGTAACATAATCCAGAAACTTTGCCTTTATGCGCCTTTGGAATCTTGGTGGTTATGTACCTCGACGACACATCATGCATGATAATATCTATTAAATTTGCAAATTTCAATTCGAATGTGCATCAGTCACCCTCGCAGAAACCTGAGATACATACCACCGCTCCAACTCCCACTGGCAATATTCACAAGCGAATCAGGTTGCTTAGCCATCGACTCTATTGCATCCACGTGCCCCTCTAAGGCAGCAACAAATGGCTTTGCAAACATCCTGTCCATTTTTACAGCATTAAGTGCACGAGTACGCTCTCGAGCGCGTGCAAAAGGGTGCATGAGAGGGTCTAGGTTCCGGGATTGAGGAGTAGGATCTCCTGGACGTGTAGGCAGGTGCTGTTCAGGAGCATGTTGCAAAACAGATATCCGCTGTTTCTCTGAGTTACATGATGCGGGCAGAATGTTGTACAGAAGCAACTCACAACCATATCGAAGGCAGCGTAAGTCGCTGAAAAAACTGAAATAACTCGCTTATCTAATCAAATGGTACTTCTGAAGTTGTGCTGACAGCAATTTCATAATAATTTCGTCAACACCTTTTAACAGATGGTTCAGACATTATTACTCTCCAGAAACCTCTTGGTCGCTCTGTCATTGGAGGACCCGCGTTTCTGCGTTTCACAGGGATAGTAACCATGTAAAAACCTGGTAATGATTGATCCCAGATCTCTGTTCCTCATGCTAGCAACCCGTCCATATGTGCAAGAGATCAGCGTCCTTTCGCCTATGGTCAGATCGTACTTGACTTCTGCCTTTTACTCTTCCCTTTCTTTTTTTTATCTTGCTCCCTTCCAGCTTGATCGTTGGGTTTGGAGAGCTTCTTATAGCTCAGAGATTCAGGGTGTTCTGATCCTGCAGGAATTTCCGAATTTCCGCTCTTTTAACTTTCTATTCGAATCCACCTTCCCGGCTTCCATTTTGGCCTTCTTGTCACCGAGTCAGTTGCTTGGACGATACGCCGTCGCGTTCATAACACTTTAAGCTGAGGAGAATTCGCTGCAGTCGTTGCACTACCCACGACTCTGAAGTAGTTGTCAATGTCAACAACGTCATCGGCTGCTCAATCGACCTCTTCGAGTACCTCTGCTAATCTCGACCCTGAGTCCTGTATTTCGCTAGCCTCTAGTCTCCGTTGCTATTATACAGGACAGTCAACTGAAATTTACCACTCTTTGTTGATCATACCCGTTGTGTTAGAACTCATCTTTTCAACTTTCTTGGTTTTCATCTGTTGGCACTCTGGTCGGCAAGTTGATTCTTTTCTGTGATTGTGATTCATCAGATGGACTTACGTTCGTTACAGGCGACATCTCCTTCTGGTTGCCGAGGGATGGATCATTTTTCTTCTTTCTCTTGTTGAGGTTTTTCTTTATATCTTACCTGCTGTGCGGGAAAGTATTCCGATATTTAGAGCTCTTGATGAATTAATAGGTGAGTTGACTATTTTTCTTCACTTTTCGCGTGGTCCTGAATCTTGTGATCCCACAGGCGCACTTTCGTTCATCCAACTCCTTTGTTATATGTCATTTCTGTATATTTGGGTTCAAGGCGAATGTTTTCCAATTGTTCCTCGCAAGTTTCGGAGAATTACGAAGTTGCTTTTATTGATGTTCATCCCCACCGTAGTGGTAATGAACGTCATCGCTTCGTTCGTTGGTGTTTCTTATGGTATGCCCGTTCATTGAGTAGATCTGTCTTGATTGTATTGATAGCGTGCAGCTCATGGCCCAAATCATGTTACTGTTACCTTCCGTGACAGCAGAGCCCGCTTTGTCTGGCCATTCTTCTCTTCTATCACTCTTGCCCTTTTCGCCCTTTTCCAGGCTTCTTGTTTCTGCTGTACTTGTTATCGGCTCATCCTTGCACTCCTTGTTCAACGGCAAATTGAAGTGAAGTCGAAAGACGCTGCAGTACTTTTCCGAGGGATTGTTTGGATTAACATTGGTATTAAACTTGGTGTTATCGAGACTGTGACTGGATTTCTGTTTTTCGGTATACCGATCGCCTACGTTAGAAGGGCATTGAGAATGCTTTCAAGAGCTTTTCTCTGCGTTGGAGTTGCTAAGGGGTGAGTAATCTCACATTTACTGCCCTGTTGATTTTCTAATCCCTCATCCCTCCGAGTGCTTCAGTGTGGATTCGATAGAGGACTTCAAAGCGCTGCGCGACGAACTGACATCAAAATCCTTGGAATGGAACTTACGACGGTCAAAATCACGGGAACCTGTCTCTAACGATTTATTCCCTGTCCAACAATCGCTGCCTATAACCACTGTACCTCACACTATTCCACGAGAATCTGTCATTGACTACAACCTTTACACATCGTTCAATGAGAAACCACATCCATATGCAGCTAGTGCTTTTTTGACTGCCGGGAGACGCAACAGTACTTATGATCAATCCTCCTCATATGTAAACATGGAGCTCCGCCCTCCAGCTCCAACTATTCAACGATTCCAGAAACTGAGCACGACCACAGATCCTTCAGGGGTATCCAATTTTGTGGAGACAAGAACTGGGGGCATGCCTGAACGCTCACCTGGATGGATAACAATTTATCATCAACCCGAGTCGCCTGCATCGCCTCTTCAACGTTTTCGTATCAATCCTCCGGTCACCCCGACCATCAATCAGAATATCGAAAATCGACACAGGACTATACCCTACACTACAAAAACATTACAAGGACAACCTGAACACCAACTGACGTCTCATGAACAGGGCCTGTATAGCTTTGCCCCTGCACACTCTGATCTGAACGCACATGACCGCACCCCTGAATTTATGGATGAATCTTTCGGCACATTTGGGACAGATAAGATACCTACCTTTGCTCCCTATGGCCACACTCAGAGCTTCGGTCAATCTTCTTTCGAGTTAGAGCCACCTACTCCAGCCTACCTCCAAGATTCAACATGGCGTCTCTCTAGCGCTTCCCAAACATCAAATATCTCCGCTGCTCAAGCAGAAATTGTCGATGTTCCACGCCGGATACTCTCATTCACAAATTATAAACCTTCTCTGGCAAAGGTAGCGCTGCATTCCGTTCCAAAAACCAAGACCGACCTGGCGCTAGTTGGTGGGGATCTCGCTCTTACTAATGAAATACCCCCAAGACACTTGCAAAGACCGAGGCCTGTTTTCCCTGAAACGGACAGAGTCACACAGCCTACCCTGTCCACTTCCCCAAGACACCTCCCCTCCCGTTCTTCCTTCCCTATGCATCAATTACCTATTTCTGCACGTTCATCTGGATCCCAATTCACTCAACAACGGACGGAATTTTCGATGCGAGGATCCATCATTGACGAAGATGATATAACCCCTTTTTATCAAGACGTTACTGGAAAAGTGGACAAACGCCTTGCTTCTGGATATAATGTTGATAGTGTACCTGAGACGCCCCAAACAATCCGCGAATTTGCAGTCAAATTCTCTGATCCACCATCGGAAGCACTTATTGATTCCCGCACATCATTGATGACTCCTGTAAAAGAATGGAATGCAGTTGATCCAGTGAGCGAGCAAAGTCGTGCTCATGATGAGAATATTGCAATTTTGATGAGACAAAGCAAAATTAGCCAGGATAGTATGGATACGATAGAGATGTTGAGGACAAGAATTCCTGCGGAATTGAAGATGAAGGGAAAGGCTGTATCTCATTCTTCTTACATCCCTCTTCCTCCAATCCCTGGTCAAGAAGTACAACTAGCATCACCACGACTCGTGAAGAGCGCTTTACCATTACAACCACTCCGGAAATTACCAACACCAGAGTCAAGCTCAGAACCTGCTCTTACTGCAAAAGTGATTGATTCATGTGACAGTGAAACAAGGTCTCATGCCATGCCCAACAAGATTTCGTCACTTTCAGTGCTAAGGCTTTCAAAGCGTTTTTCGACCATGCATCCGGCTACGAAGCGTGATTCTGGTACAACGGCTGCATTCTCCTCTGTCTCACCATCATCCCACAATCCAAATCTATCGAGTCCGCCATCCTCGGGTGCTATGAATTCCTATACAACGTTGAACTCGAGGAGTATCACTGGGCAAAAAATTTTTGGAACCTACCCCATGTGTGATCTACCTGGTATAGAGATAATGGAAGAGTATAAGCGCGATTCGAGTGTTCAGGGTCATGCAGATCTCGATAGGCAAAAAGGACTACAACGGACCGATGGTGTTATCTTGAGCGACGCTGACAGCCCCGATGATTTGCCAGAGCGATTTTATCCACTTCGTCGACCGCAGATCATCAGTGCTGATTGGGCTCCATCGGGGACGGGCCACAACATGAACCTAGGGAAAGCTCCTCGACAGTTGAACCCACAACCGATCCGAGTTCTAGAAAGCCCCCAGCTCCCACCAGCCACCATTCCAGTTTCTTCCTCGGGTAAAGACGTTTCAATATCGGCTGGAAACTGGAGCATTTCAAAGAATTTTGGGTATGACTAGGGCGGGTGAAGCCTCGCCTCATCGAGATTACCTGTATGTCTAGAAGGAAGAGATACCCATAGAGATACCCATACAAGTGAGAGTTCAAGTGTAAAATAAGGTACAAGATGTCGTCCAATCGTCTAATCTTATGTACTTCTGTTTTGACAATAATAAATTTCCCACTGCTGCTCACAGCAGGAATAAGTACTACCCAGAAGCAGGGGTTATGGCATTTAGAGGCGCTCAGTGTCGCGGACTATGGGTACTTTCCTATTAAGATGTAGATTAAAGCAGGTGGTGTGCTTCCGATCCTTTTTGTATACAGTCGTTAAAAAATGGACTATGTTTTTATGGAAGGATAAAGCCATTACAAACTGGTTTCTTTTCCACTCGCAAGGGCTGGACAAATGCCTGATCATACTCGGGTTAGACAGTTGAGGCGATAATAAATGACCTGAATGACATTCGTATGATTACTGTCAATTGGAAATCTTGAGTTCAGGAGGGAACGGCCGGCGCTAGATAAATGCTACAAAAATTCTAACAAAAATACATGCCTTGAAGATCACTCCCGAGGACCAATTCTTGATTGGAACCCTGTTGCACTCCTGCCTGAACTTTCAGAACTCAACTGGCGAAATTTTGATAATTGACTGGGGGTTACGCGAACAAGTACAGCTTCTACCTGTTTCTCTTTCAAGCTGGGCGCTTCAAGTCAATGGTAATTGCGACTAGTGCGTAATATGCCGGAGTTTGAATTGGTGACGAGCAAGGATAAACATCATAATTGACCGACCACCTTTGAGCCAACTATGAGCAGATGTCTAACTTGACACTATGATATACTTACTTGTCGTGAGCCTATAAAAGCTGAATGCATCCTGCGGAACTTCTGAATGACCCTCCAATTAGAGGATGATATCTCCAGATTATGCGAAGTGGCTTCTAGGTCCTTGGGTGAGTTGAACATTTGGTTTGATGCATCACGTACTGTCTTTGGACTGACCTCTTTT
>Ga0153946_1000046_pt1 | contig 38803 bp, 35 predicted proteins | sample TSNJ030MetaG_FD_104751 | JGI IMG/M metagenome (GOLD analysis project Ga0153946, IMG submission 104751) | Attine ant fungus gardens microbial communities from New Jersey, USA - TSNJ030 MetaG | ecosystem: Host-associated > Fungi > Mycelium > Unclassified | place: USA: New Jersey, Wharton State... | reverse complement strand
GTCTTACGCCTATACGAAGCTGATTGTTCCACAATCACCCCCGTACAGGCAAGCCAACAGCATAACCCGTGAACCGTCAGAAGAACGAAAGAGCGCGGGGCTACGCGCCCCACACCCGCGACAACTACCAAAGCTGATTATTAAGGGCAAAAAGCGGAAGTCAAGGACTGAAACGGTAAAGGGAAAAAGGCGGCAGGGTGGGCGGCGGTTCGTCCTCACCGTGAGTAAATTTATTTGCTGATTAGCGAAAAAATACACGAATAACACTTGACAACCTATGTACATTATGCTATAATAAGAGGGTAGAGAGAACAAAAATAAAGCACTTGAAAGGCGGTAATAATTTTGAAAATGAAAAACATATGCCGTTACATTGTTACAGATGTTGTAAGTATACCTGTATACCGTATGGGGAAAAAGGGTGAAGCATATAGATATGCCACGGGCGCAGGGTGGGGGGTAGTTGAATGGTATAGCGAGACTAATAATTATAAAGCACCTGTTACCCGCGACAAGAGCGACAAAACACAAATGATGTGTTGTGATGAAGATACGAGCGCGACGCTTTACTCTAAGTACGGGCGCGAATATGTTATAGCACCTTACGAAGAAATAAACCTCAAAGAAGCACCTAAACAAGCCGAAACCGACGCTATAATTATAAGCGGTTCGGGCGGTTATGACTTTTGGGAGAATAAAAAAGGGGATATAAAAATCTTTGTCACATATGACGTAAGCGGCTTGATTGACAGTTACCGCCTTGATAATTGGGCGGGTAAGCCTTATGATGGCGAAACAGAAATAACATTCGAGGATTTACAGAGCCAAGAAGAACACGACACGATTGACCGTGCTGATATAGTCGGGACATTAGAGCATGAACGGAAAGCGTCTTAACAGCCGTTAGGACGCTTTTTCTATGTGCGGCAGGGGTTTATAACCCTACGGGCTTACAAACGCTTTACGGGGCGTTTAAGAGCCTTGTGCGGCGGGGCTTGTCGGCGGCGGCGGTTCGTCCTCACCACAAGTAATTTATTTTAAGATTAGTGAAATAATACAGGATAAACACTTGACAACATATGTACATTATGCTATAATGAAAGAGTAAAGAGAACACATACACCGATTACAGAAAGTGGGGTTTTATCGTGAGCAGAGAAGCACAAAAAAGGGAAGCGATTGAGCGCATGAAGTCCTTGCGGTTGCATGAAAATGTATTGAGGGATTTTGAAAACGAGGACAAACTTAATCTTTCCGAAAACGGCGGCATACTGTACTGGTTAGACGAAAAACAGGAAGCGGAAGTAAAAGCATTTGAAGCCAAGCGTGAAGCGGTAGTATACCATGTTATTCACAGTCATACCGAGTTTGGCGAACTTCTTTCTATGCTTTATGTTTCCAATTCAAGCGGCGAATGGGAGTATGACCGTGTGGACTTAAAACAGGGGTTTCCGTATGCCTATGTAAAAAACTTTTCGGGCGGTTCGGAAATTGGTGTTATCGGTATAAAGTCGCAAAATGGCGGGCTTGTGCGAACAGATTAAATTGAGTAAAGAAGTAGGGCAGGGCGGCAAACGCCGCCCGTGTCCGCTTAATATAAACATCAAAGAAAAGAAAGGGGCATTATTATGACAACCTATGTGTTTAGTGAAGAAATTTACATTGAGGAACGGGGAAAGCCAAAAGGTAAGGGCGCGTGGACGTTTGGAGATAGGGGTAAGTCGTTCTTTATTACGGTGGGTAGTGACGAAGTACCGTTGACTTATGCAAAGGCTAAAGCGGCGGCGGGCGTGGCGTTGGAACAACAGCGTTATCCCATGTACAAGACTATTTATCTTCACCCTTGAAAAAGGGCAAATGTAATTTCTATTGTTGTTCATTTGGGAAGAAATATCGAAAGCCATAACGAATATTACAATGAACCTTTTAACCAGTGGTGCGACTACTTTCTATCGTATAGTACAAAGGGCAATGTGTTGTGCGTAGACGGTTTTCAATGGGGCGGGTTTTATGAACCTTGCAAGGATAATGAGGGGGGTATGATATGAGCGTATTTTCAATCATATTAGGGAGTGTTGTTTTTGTCTATACAGTTACTTATACTGTCTATCGCCTGTTACCGATTTATCGGTATCGGCGGGCTAATAAGACGGGGGATATTAAGATTGTTGACGGCGAAATTGTTTCGTTATCAACAGAAGTGAAGAAAGCCTATCGTGGCGAAATGGTGAGCGTGTCCGTCCCTGTTTATTCTTTTGAAATTGACGGAATTGTTCACAAGCAATCAAGCGTTGTTCAACGGGCTAATATTGCGGTGGGGGAGAGCGTTAAGGTTGCATTTTGTGAAAGGACGGGGGAAGCATGGGCAATAAAAGACTTGCCGCTAATGAAGAAAAACTTGATAATCAGAGTAACGACGATATTAGCGGTGCTAACGGTGCTTGTGCTAACAGAAATGTTGCTGTAAGCGGTTATAAGAAATTCATAACAATAATGTTTCTGTTCACGTTCATTTGTTGCTTTAGGGCGTATGTATTAGACCGTGTAATTGTAAGTGGCGATAGCATGAACCCGTCTTATTCTAACGGTGATGTAATGTGGGCGAAAAAATTTGACATTGCAGAGTTGGAAAGGTATCAAGTAGTTGTTGCTAATATTCGCGGTAAATTCGTCATAAAGCGTATTATTGGATTGCCGAATGAAGTTTTACAAATTATAGACGGTTACGTTTATATTGACGGTGAGTTACTAACTGATGATTACGGATACCCTACGGTAATATATGGGTGTGCGGCAGACGAAGTTGAGTTAGGGGAATATGAATATTTTCTAATGGGAGATAATAGAGACGATAGCGTGGATTGCCGTATATGGGGTAAGGTAAGAATTGAGAGCATTAAGGGTGTTGCAATATTTCAGTTCTTTCCTTTTTGGGAAATCGGAATTATAGAGTGAAAAGGAGCGTGAGCGTATGCAAATTATTTTCTATGAAACACTTAAAACGCCACAGGAATTAAGCGTAACAACAGATGAATTGTCGGGGCTTGTAGGTGGTGTAATGGACGTGGAAGAAATAATTTGCGGGGCTTGTGTTGTGTGGTATAAAAATGCGCCTATTCCGAAAGACCGCACAAAGTATCATAGAAACGTCTGTATCACAAAACAAATCAACGGAGAAATCAAATCGGTAATAACACCGATTTATAGTAATTTTTTCTTATGCGGGTACAGTGACGGAAACCTTACGGATATGCCGCAGAATAACAAGATGGAAATTATGTCTATGTTCGGCTTTTAATCACCGTGATTAGAAAGGAGATATTAAATTATGGGACAATGTATAGGCTATGGTGAACATAAAGGAATATGCCCGAATTGCACAGAGAAAAATGGTAATCCGGTGTTTTGTTCTCGTTGTGGGGAGTTGAGAAAAGAAGAAGTTGAGCGAAAGAAAAAATTGCAAAAAGACGCACAAGATAAAACTGAAAAAATTATAAAAGAAAGGGCGTGATTTTATGTTTGAGTGGTTTAGAGATATGGGGCATGAGTTAAGCGGTCTTGACAGTAGGGCGACTAAAAAAGAGCGCATGGAGAAAAGAGAGCAAAAGAAGCTAAACCGCTTTATATTTACAGGCGGCACAAAGGCACTAATAATCGCTTTGGGTGTTCTCTATATTGTTATGGCGGGAAGTATGATTATTGCTTTACGGGGTGTCGAGGAAACCGCGCCGCATATCGTTAAGTATATTGCTATGTCAATCATTGACCTTGTAGTAATATTTTCGTTGATATTTGGAAAGAAAAAAGGAGAAATTATTGCGCTTGTAGGGGCTTTCGTTTTTGTGGTAGGATTGTTCCTTTCAACCGTACTTGCGTAATAATTGGAAAGAGGATAACATGAGACTTATAGAGCGTGAGGACTATTCCGTAATTCGTGACCTTGCAAAGAAATATAACTTGAATGTAGCCGACTTTGGACGTAGCATTGTACGGCAATCTGAAAGAAGCGTAGCGCGGGCAATTAGACTTACGGAAAATGAATACAACTATATTATGCAGACAGCAAAAGATAATAATATGTCGGCGGCGCGTTTTTGCGCTCTTGCTTGTCACTCATTTTTAAGTGAAAATAACAAATATGTACCTATTTTGGAAACCGCCGCCGACAGCAAAAAAACTAAGCGAATTGAAGCGAGAATATATAATGGCGCAGATGAAGCCGAACTTCTCAAATATGCAACTGCTTATAGCATTAAAATATCTTCTCTTATTCGCTATTGCGCCGTTCACTTTGATGGTAGTCACATCAGAAAGAAAGGAGAGTTGTTACTATGAAGAAAAGAAACATAAGCGGCTATAATGAAATCAACTATGTAAGCGATACGGATAGACTTGAAATGCAAAAATACGTCAACAGATACGACAAGAAGTTGCGTAGGAATAACAGCATAATATCGAGTATTGCACAGTCAATCAAATACGTTGTTTATACGCCGCTCACGATTGCCGCTAACGTCGTTTCGGTGGTGTTTAGAATAGGTGGCAGTATTACGGCTATCGGCATACCTTATGGGCTGTATTGCGGCTATAAAACGATAGTATTATTGAACGCAGGCGTAGCGTTGGAAGATATAAAGCAAACAACCTTTGTTTGCTTATTTCTCATTTTCCCCTTTACCGCTTATGCTATTTCTTTGGCGTTCCAAAAACTGTCCGACTATCTATCATACAATAAATGAGCAAGAGGGGGAGCGTAGACAAATGAAAGCGAAGCGTAGGCGAGGGAGTAGACACAGTAACACGGTAAGCCGTGTTAGCAATTCATATATCCTATACGGAGAAAAAACAATGTGCGTAGCACTTGATTTTTTCGCAGTTTTGTTATATCCTAAACGTATGAATTGCGTACTTAGCAAGCAGTGGGAATTGTACTCCCACTCCGTTCCCGTACAATGCCCGCTTGTTAGTCATTTTATGAAATCGCTACGCTGTTCATAAAATTGGGGTTGCACCCCCTAATACCCCCGCCTTATTTTGCCGACAGCGCGGCAAAATGTTTTACGATTACATCAACGCCGTGATGTAATTTAATCACCGTGATAACAATACACGGCTTATAATCGTAATCGTAAAACAAGAACGAAAGGAGCGCGAAAAATGATAGGATTATATTATGCTATATTAGCACTTGTATCTGTTCCTTTTTATGTGCTGTCTGTAGTATTCAAAGAGAGAGAAAACAAGATTGGTGTTGTCGTTTGCTATGCAATTCTTTTTTTGATTGTGCTATTGATGATATAGACGTAAAGGAGTAAAATAAATGAGTGAAGATACAAGAAAGAGAAAGAGGAAATTAAACGTATATTTACTTGATGAAGAATGGGAAATACTGAACGCAAAAGCTGATGAAGCAGATATGAGTAAGTCTGAATATATTCGCAACATGATATTATTTGGAGCGGCACATAGGCGCAGTAATTTTTCTAAAGAAATGGAACGCGAATTAAAATATGAATTAAGCAAAATAGGAACTAACTTAAATCAAATTGCGGCAAGGGCAAATTCAAGTAGAATTGTTGACGATAGAGATTTTGATAACCTTTATCATAATTATCTTGAATTACTTACTGCATACGATAGATTTATAAGAGGTAAATCTAATGGCGACTACTGAAATTCATGCTATAGAAACAACACCGCACAAAGCGTTAAAATATGCGCTTTCGGATAAGGTTGTAGAGATAAAAAATGATGATGAAATCAACATGGATATTCCCCATGAAATAATAGAAGATACCGAACATAATAAGCGTTATGTTCGTTACTTTACCATCACGGGTTTTCAAGATTGCGCTCTTGAAAACCCGTATGAAGCGTTCCGAGAAAGACAAGAAAAGTGGCAGGGTGTTAAATACAAGAATGGCGGTAAAAAATCGAAAAGTGGAAATGAACCTCTTATGTATCATCTACACCAAAGTTTTGACGGTTTTGAAGTCCCGTATGAAGTCGCAAATGAGATAGGATTAAAATTAGCACAAGAATTATTTAAGGGATTTATCGTGACCGTATCTACACATGGTAATACGGATAATTTGCATAATCATTTTATGATAAGCGCATGGGACGAAAACGGTAAAAAGTATAATGATTGCATTGCAACAAAGAGAGATATACGCAGAGTTTCAGACCGATTGTGTAAGGAATACGGATTAAGTGTTTTAGAGCATACAAGAGATATGAAGTTGATACACTATGAAGATAGTAACGGCGTAAAAAGAATGTATGAGCCGACAGACCGCAAAAACGAACTTATCAAAAAAAGAGAGAGCGGAGAAATATCTACCGACGACGTTAGAAGCTATCGCAACACGCCAAAATATGAAGAAAAGCAAAAAGTAAAATCAGATAACCGTACTGAAATTAAATCAGATATTGATACGATATTGCCGAGTTGTCGAAGTTATGAGGAATTGCTTTTTAGATTGCGTGAGTTAGGATATATTGTTAGAGATAAAAAGAAAGACGGCGGTTGGCTTGCACACGTCTCTTTTCAATCACCAACGCAAGATAAGGCTACTCGTGAAGATAAGATAGGTAACGACGAATTTTATGTGCGTGAAAACCTTACTAAATTCATTGAAAATCAAGCAAAGGAATTAGAACAGGGACAGCCTGTACAAGCCGATAATCACGGTGATTATGCGCCGCATAAGTCCATACCATATTTTTCAGAATATGAATATGGAAAGACTAATCTTGATGATATAGACGATAACTATAAAACGGTACTTGAAAATGGTGAGTATCAGACGATAGAACGCACATCAACGGAGAAAAAGGTTCTTTCAGATATTCGTTTTAATGACAATATACTAAGCGGCTTGATTGATACTACACAGTTAAGCAAAATAATTGAAGAACAGAGTGTACAAAGACGGCAGAAAAAGCCTTACCTAAGTGCAACAAATGAACAGCGTCTTGTATCGCAAATACAGAGTAGTTTTAGATGTTTGCAGTATACGGAGCAACATCACATATTCAGCTATAAACAGATTATCGACTTGTATTCAGCTAACAAAGGGAAATACGACGTAACGATTGACAATTACAATAAGGCAGAACAAGCTATAAGTCAGTTGAAAGATATTCTTTTAACGCCGCAAAAGCTATCGCGGTTGCTTGATAAAATCGAAGCAAATAGAAATGAAGTGTCTTATATCCTTGAAGAATATAACGAGGATAAAAAGGAAGTAGCAAAGTACAAAGCGATAATAGCAAGGTATAAAATCGAAACACCACAGGGGCAACAGGCATTAGGAAAGAAAGTTGCGGAATTTGAAAGCAAACAAGACGTGAATAGGGGATATATGGAAAACGTCATTGTTCAAATGTCCGAACTTGAAAATTGCATAAGGACTTTTGACCGTATTGACACAGATAATGGCAATAAAAATGCACAGGCAATGCAAGAATTTGAAAGAGTATCAAGACCACAAGAGGATAAAAAACGAGAAAACGAAAAAAGGAAAGGGCGGGACGATAGGTGAAAAAGAAGAAACATTATTTTAACAACAGAAAGCCGCAGAAGAAGATTGTATTCGGAAAAGGCAAGGGCAAAGAGTACAGCGAAGTATCGCGTGAACTTGAAAATACTTTTCGCCGTTGGATTGAATACGCAGAAATCGACACAGAAGAATTTGACCGTCGCATGAAAGCAGAGCCGCATAAAGTTGAAGAAAATATTAACAAAGATGGTGATATTGAAATAAATATTTATGCGGGTGGTGATGTGGTTATTGTTCCTCTTGTGTTTCCTGTAAATGACGGTGGGGTACTTGACGATTTTATTGTAAATGCTCTATTGCTTTTATCGCTTATTGCGTCAAGATATGAAAGCAAAAGTTTTGAAAAAGCGGTAAGTCTATTTGCCGATAGAATGGTTGCAGAAAAAAAACTAATATTGTAACATGATGTTGTGAAAGTTTATATTGCAAATTTTGGGCTATGTGTTATAATGTATTGTGTTGGCGATACAATACAATAAAATAATTGCTTTTATGCGAAAGGAGAGATTGAGATTGTCGGATTTTGGAACAGATGTAGGGAATAGCGGCGTGTCTCTTATGGGGAAGCTGATAGAAGCTTTATTGAAGCTTATTGGCAAAATATTTGAATTATGGAAAGAACGCACGGGCGCGGATTACAAGCTAAAAAAGGCACAGTTCGGAGAAATGAAAGATAAGGTTTCCCGCAGAAAATACGTTGAAAAAGTCGAGGGCAAAACTGGCTATGTAAAACACAAGGATTTAGTAAAAGCGGGTGTGCCGATTACGGTTTGCGGGATAAGTCTTGACGAAAAAGGTTTTAAGGATTTGGCGGCGCGTTGTAAGCGTGAGGGTATAGTCATTTCTGGCGTTGAGGACGTAAGGGAGCGTGATTTGAACGGCAAAAAGAATGTAATTGTCGAGTGTAAGCAGAGCGACCTTGTACGTCTAAAGTCTCTAATTGACCTAATGAATGATGAAAAGAGAATAAGCAAGACGCAAGATGAAATATCCAAGATAAAAGACGCGAACACAGACCTTTTGAACGAATTTACCGAATTGAAAAGCAAGGAAGAACCCACACAGGAAGATATAGACCGCATGGTGGAAATTGGTAATGAAATCGAAGAAAATAATTCCGTCATTGGCGAGTTGGAAAATCAAATTAGCGACGTGCGTTACGGACACAGTAAGACACTTAATGAGGAACAGGCATACGGAGTTGTAGAAAAAGCGGTAAACGGTGAAACATTGAGGGGCGTTGACTTTAACGAAGCAGTTGACCGTTGGACGGGCGGCGCGATTGACAAAGATACAACATGTTATGTGGTTGACGCAAAAGACCCTAACAATTATATCGTTTGTACGGCGCGTAACGACACGTTCAGAAAAGAGGACTACATAAAGACCACTTATGAGGTTTACAACGGTAGTAAGCAGGTATACGCCACGAATGACGCACGTTTTGAGGGCAGACCTAAAGACTATTGGACGCGTGAAAAAGCCGCCATGAGAGACGCGGGCGGCATTGGTGATATGGTTATCAAGTTCTATTCTGTTAAGGAATTAGAAGCCTATCGAGAAAGCTACAAAGAGCAAAATGCTATGGAAGTTGACAATTTAGACGTTGGTAAAGAGGGCAGGGACTACGACGGCATTATAAAAAATCTTGAAGCCAAAATTGACGAGGGCGGCGGGACGTATAAAGATGGTGTCGTAACAAGCAAAGAGACGGGCAAGCCTTTTACATTAACGGAGGGTATGGACAATAATACCCGTGCTACGGTTGCGGAAGTCGTCATTGCAGGGAAGCAGATAGACAACTATAAGGAAATCAAACAGCTTGAAAGTGATGTTGCTATCGCAAGAACAAATATCCTCACTACAGACGAGGGAACGCCCGAACACAAGGTTGCACAGGCAGAGTTTGAAGCCGTTGAGGGGAAATATAAGGCGGCTTTAGCAACGGAAGTAAGTCTTGTTGATGAACGTAAGGGTGTTAATGCAGTACAAGCGGAGCAAGAGGTAAAAATGTCTCCAACAAGCACTCTTGAATATTTACCGCAGGATAAGGCACAAATTGAAGCGTTGGAAACTGCAATAGCAACAGCCGAAGCGAAAAATTATGATTTTGGACAAAGCCTTTTATTTTCAGACCCATATAACACACGCGGGGAAGATAAGGAACAGCTTGCACAAATGGAAAAGGAAGTGTCTAATATGCGTTCCGACCTTGAACAGATGAAAACGCAAGCGGTTAAGAACGCGCAGGGGGCAGAGAAGCCCGACGATAGGAGAGACGACAGGGTAACAGAAGTCGAGGACGATAAGCGTACTATGTCGGAATATAAGGGTAAAATCGCAGACTTAAAGAAAGGGGACGGAGCAAAGGGTAACGATACAAGGGATAGAGAAGCCACGAAGCAGAAAACCGTTCCGAACACAAAAGAAGATAGATAGCCGTTATCACCGTGATAACGGTACGGGAAAGGAGTTGATTTTTTGAAGCCCAAAAAACAAAGCAATGCCGAGTATATTATTGTAGCGGTATCTTTGCTTGTAGTTATCTTCTTTTCGCTTAAAGTAGGAATGGCTTTATCGGATAAGGCGGCAATGGACGCGGCGCAAGGCGCGGTAACAGAGGGGTTAAATAGTTTTAATTTATTCATGGATTGCCTAAATGCGAGATTGGCAGACCCTTCATTGTCTTTTGAGTGGAATAATAGCGTAAAATCAGCCCTTATGTGGGGCGGTTTCTTGTGGTTTATCGTAGTCGCTTACTGGTATACCTCAAAAAAGAAGTACATAACTGGTAAAGAGTACGGTACGGCAGAGTGGGGAAAGTTGAAAGATATAAGTGACCTGTTCGCTGATACGCTTATGAACAAGGAGATTAAACAAGCAAAACAGGTTAAGACCAAAATAGGGCGGTATTTTGCGAGAAGAAAAGTTTTTGCCGTTTGCAAGAAGAACACGGCAGAAATAACGTCGATTGAATTGGAACGGCTTGAACAATGGAAAATCGAGAGTATACCGCAGGGTAAGAAATTGAACCGTGAGGAACAGAAGCAAAAAAAAGAACTTATGCTTCATTATGCGGAACAAAAAAAGAAAATCGAAGCGCAAGCGAAAGAACGTCTACAAGAAGTCTTTACAGAAGCATGGAAGCCTAACGCATTAAAGCGGCAGTATGACATTGACCTTGCTGATATTGCTTATCAGTATCAGCAAAAAATTATGATTACTACCGAGGAACAAAAACAAACAGCGGAGAAAGCCGCAAAAACCCGTTATGATAACGGATTGCAAGATTTTTACAACGGAAAACATAAGATTGATAAAATCAAGAAAAAATACGAAAACGCCGACGCACTTTTTACCAAAACCGAGCGTATCAGTATTTTCAATTATGTGCTTAACAATAATACTATGATTTTAGGCGGTTCTGGTTCGGGTAAGACAAGAGGTTTTGTTATGCCGAACATACTTCAAGCACATTCATCTTTTGTCGTTACCGACCCCAAAGGTGAGATTTTAGAAAAGGCAGGTTATTTCCTTGAAACGGTAAAGGGGTATAAACTTCACGTTCTTAACCTTGATGATAAATCCAAGTCAGACGGTTACAATCCCTTTGCTTACATCTATCCCGAAAGGGCGGGCTATGAAGAACGCGTTCTTATGCTGATTGAAGCAATTATCATCAACACAGACGGCGGTGAAAAAAAAGGCGGTTCAGACCCGTTTTGGGACAAAGCAGAGCGGTTATTCTTACAAGCAATCTTCTTTTTCACTTGTGACGGTTTTGTGCCTACTGAACAGTCAATGAACACCGTCCTTGCCCTTATCGGCATGTTGCAGATTGGGGAAGAAGAAGATAACAGAGATAGTGACCTTGATTACTTTGCTGAAATATTCAAGCAGACCCACGGCGAAGAACATATAGGAGTACAGCAGTACCGTGAATTTAGGGAGAAAGCAAGCGGTAAAACAGCAAAGTCAATAGTCATTTCCGCAGTAGCCCGCCTTGCACCGTTTAGGACGAGTGCGGTACGACGGATATTCAGCTATGATACCATGCAACTTGACCGTTTAGGAGAAGAATTAACAGCGGTATTTGTGGTTGTTCCACCCACTGATACGACCTTTAACTTTATCGCGGGTATGCTTTTCACTCAAATGTTTCAAGAGTTGCAATATTGCGCGACGCAAGTACACAAGCACGACGGGCAACGCTTACCTATTCCTGTTCGCTTTATTCTTGATGAATTTGCAAACACTTGTACCATTCCTCAATTCGTCAAAATACTTGCGTATGCCCGTTCTTTCGGAATAGGCATTGTGCCTATCCTACAGTCCCTTGAACAAATAAAAAATATGTACAAGGACGAATGGGGCGTTATCGTTGATAACTGTAATACCTTGCTTTACTTAGGCAGTATTACGCATATGGACACTTTAGAATACATGAGTAAGCTGTTAGGTAAAGGTACTTTTGACAAGAGGACAACAGGGCGCACAAGAGGTAGAAGCGGGAGTAGTAGTCAAAACTTTGATGTAATCGGGCGTGACCTTATGGACACCGCCGAAATAAGAAAGCTACCAAAGCCGAATTGCCTACTTGTTGTTGGCGGCAGAAATCCATTTTACAGCGATAAATACGATTATCTTTCTCACCCGAACTACAAATATACGAGTGACGCTAATCGTGCATATTCTTACGAATATGAGCCGCCCACACCCCCGAATACTTGCGAAAATAAGACAGAGGAAGTTAATCACGGTGATAACGCGAAAATAGAGCGAGTTGCCGCCCGTGTAAGTGCAATCATGGAACGCGTTGATAAAGAAGTTGACGAAATTCAAATGAGTTTTAACGCCCAAAACTTATTGAATAGAATGGGGCAAGCGTTTACACACCTTATTCCTATTCGGGACGAATTACTTAACACGGACGACGGTTCAGAGGGCGAGATTGATGAAGAAATGCTTTTAGATGTTCTTAACTTTGATACAGAGGACGAGCGCATAAGCGGTATGTTGCTTAATGTGCAAAAAAAGGTTGAGGAAGCTAACGGGAGCATAGAAAGGGGAATGAGCGAAGATGAATACGGCATAACGGATAATCCAATCACAATAGCGAAAATGGCGATTGCGGCGGGTAACAACCTTGTAGTCGCAAAAGACGAAATTTTGAATGTAAACGACGGAGAAGAAATAACGGGAGAAACGGAAGATACGCTTGACGAGTTTGAACTTGACAGCGATAGTACGGAAAGCGTTATTGATGATGATTTTGGTGATTTAAGCGCGATTATTGCAAACGTCACAGACGAAATGCAAAGCGCGGAAGCTAATAGCGCGGAAGCTGTTTCCGCATAGTCAATTACGGATATATAAGGCAATATGCCATATGTATACTATAAATCAGAAAGCAGAGGTAATTAAGCATGGAAAAAAGGACTAATGTTATTGAATTAGGCAACATCAACGGCGCAGAGAAAAGCAAGGTAACTGTTTTGGGTTCGTTCCTTAACAAAAACATTACTGTTATCACTTGTCTGTTACTTATGGGAATTATGGTAATGAGCGTTGCAAGCGCGTCTGGTGCAGACGCTCTTTGGACTACGGTAAGTGGGCTTATCCAGACGTGGGTTACACGTTTGGGCGGCGTTGTTATGTTTGTCGGCGGCGTTATGTTCGGTTTAGGGTGGAAATCCGACGACGCAGAACAGAAATCCCGTGGTGTGTCTACCCTTATCGCAGGGGCTATTGTTGTAGCCGTTGCCGCTTTGACAACTACTTTCTTTGCATAAGCAACGACGGTACGGCGGCAAGAGAGCAACATAACAAAAAAGCCGTGTTGCCGAAAGTGTATACGGCGACACGGCTTTACTTTTACATTTTTGAGTGATACGAAAGGAGTTGATGAAGTGTGTTAGACGCATTGAGGGATTGGCTGTTAGGGCTTATGACTTCCGCGTTACAGGGGTTTGACACTATGTTATCGGACGCGGCACAGGTGCTTGCGGACGGTTTAGGCGCGTGGTCTACCGTATCTGCCTTGTCAAGCACTTTACGCCCTTTCTGCTATACAATCATTGGTATTTGTCTGCTGATTGAAATTGCACAAGTAGCGTCAAAGGTAGATATTATCAAATGGGAACACGGCTTGAAGTTGTGTGTGAAAATGGTGCTTGCAAAAGTCTGTATTGATATAGCGCCAACATTTCTACAAGCCTGTTATGCACAAGCGCAAGATTGGATAACAGGGCTTGCAAGCGGCGGCTCTACGTTGGGTAACGAAACTATAACCCACCTAACGCCCCTTGTGCAAAACGTAAGCGGATTTGGCAATATTTTAGGTATGTTCTTGTCCACGTTTATTGTTTTAATGGCAATAAAAATATGTGGGCTTATGATACAGGTAATCGCATACGGGCGTATGTTTGAGTTGTACGTTTATTTAGTGGTAAGTCCCTTGCCGTGCGCTTTTATGCCGTTAGGTAACGGCGACGGCGGCGGGGTAAGCAGAATTACAAGTAAGTTTTTTAAGAGTTTTATAGCTGTTTGTCTGCAAGGTGTAATGATGATTATTGTTATCCGCGTCTTTGATGTGATAATGGGGAGTGCAATGACAGCCGCGTTAAATGCGTCGGCGGGTAACGCTGATGTAAACGCGGCTATAACCGATTTGATATATACTATGCTTTTAGGGGCGATTGCTTTAGTTATGGCGGTTGTTAAAAGTGGCAGTTGGGCTAAAGGCATATTAGACGCTATGTAAAGGAGTGATAGGATATGATTACAATTAGAGTACCCGAAGAAATCAAAAAATACAAAGAGAAAATCATGTTCGGACTAAACGCAAGACAGCTTATTGCTACTTTATTGGCGTTGTTCGTATGTGTTCCCTTGTATTACTTTGGCAAGAATTATCTTGCTGATGATATTTTGTCGTGGATTATTATTCTTATTGCCGTTCCCCTTGTGGCAATCGGCTTTTTCCGTTTTAACGGTATGCCTATGGAAAAATTCATTGTTGCTTTTTTGAAGTTTGAACTATTTTATCCGTTGAAGCGGAAATACGCAGTTGAAAACGCATTTAGGGATTGGCAGAACCAAGCGATAAAAGAAGATACACCGAAGTCGGGTAAAGAGCGCAGAAAGGGGGCAAAAATGGGACTGCAAAGTAGCCTTGAACGTGCTGTACTTATTGAGGAAGCCGAAGAACGCGGCATACAAAACTATGACGCTGAAAGTGCGAAGTTAATCACGGTGAGTAAGGGCGGCGCAAAAGGCAAAAATGGCAAAAATGGCAACAAAGACCCGAAAGACAGCAACAAGAACAATAAGCGTAAAGCGAAAAAGAAATCCAAGTTGCAAGTTCGGGCAGAAGAAATTGAAGCAAAGATAAAGAGTGACCCGCGTTATTTGCCAACAAAGAAAGAAACCAATATCCGCAGAAAGTGGAATATTCAGTTAGAAAAAATGCGGAAACAGGAAGTTTTGCGAAAAAAGAAAGTCGTCAGCAAGAAAAATACGCAAATGAAAAAGCGTAGAACGGCGACAATCACTATTCCGAGAACAACGCAGAAAACTATTCCGTATGTTGCTGATTACGAGGAGGGTTTATTTGAGGTAAAGCCTAATAAATTCAGCAAGGTTTACCGTATGCAAGACATTAACTATCGGACGGGAAAGGAAGCGGAACAGGTAACTATTTTCTGTAAGTTAGGCGAATTTTTGAACTACTTTTCAGAAGAAATGAGTTTCGCGTTTTGCATTGACAATCGCGTTGTTTCCTTACAGGAGCAAGAAAGACAAATTTTATATCCCATGACGGGGGACAACTACGATAGACACCGAAAGGAGTACAACAACATTATGCGCCGTCAGATAATGGCGGGACGTAATGATATTCAAGTCGAAAAATTCGTGACCGTAACGATTGACGCGTCAACCCCGATTGAAGCGTTGTTGCGCTTCCATAAAATCGACGCTGAAATAATAGATAATCTCCGAAAAATAGGCAGTATCGCAGAAGTGCTTTCGACGGAAGAACGCCTTTCCTATTATCACGACAAATACCGCAGAGGGCGCGAGGGTGAACTTAATATTGACTTTGATTTTATCAAAGCGCAGGGTATCAGCAGTAAAGATTATATCGCGCCTACATCTTTCATATTCAGCGCAAAGCATATGCAAATTGACGACACATACTATCGCACTATGCACCTTACTAATTTGCCCGCAAGTCTTTCAGATGAATTTATGTTTGAGTTGTGCAACAGCGACTTCCCCGTAACAACTACGCTTAACATTCAGCCCGTGGCGCAGGATAAGGGCTTGCGTATAGTCAAAAGACAGCTTACAGGAATTGAAAAGGACAAAATTGAAGCTGAAAAAAGGGCGATTAAGGCGGGCTACAGTCCAGAAACCATACAGCACAGTATCAAGGACGCACACGCACAGGCAGAGGTATTATATGACGATATGCTTAACAAGAACCAAAAGATGTTTTTTGTTACGATTACTTGTATGGTACAAGGAAACAGCCTTGATGAACTTGAAGAAAACTGTAAAATTATTGAGGGCAAGGCGCGAATATATACATCACAGATGTTGCCGCTTACCTATCAACAGGAAGAAGCATACAAGATAACGCTTCCTTTTGGCTACACGCCACAAGATATTTGCGTAGAAAGAACACTTACCACGGAAAGTACGTCAATCTTTATGCCTTTCAGCAATCAAGAATTGTTCCAAAAAGGCGGTTACTATTACGGGCTTAATCAAATAAGCCACAACCTTATCATAGTGAACCGTCTAACCATGAAAACACCGTCGGGGTTTGTATTAGGCAGTTCGGGGAGCGGTAAGTCTTTTGCTACAAAGCGCGAGATATTAAACGTGCTTTTGCACGACGACAAAACAGGAATACTAATTATTGACCCCGAAAATGAGTATGGCGACTTTTGCCGTGCTTTTGGTGGGACGGTACTTAAAATCAGCGCAGACAGTAATTTCTACATTAACCCTATGGATATGTCGGAGGATTACGGGCTTGACGAGGACGACGGCGACGACACGCCGTTGTCAGCGAAAAAAGATAAAGCGATTAAAAAGAAGTCCGACTACATTATGTCCATAATTGAAAGAATGATTAGCGTCGGAAGTAGCGGAGATACCACCACAATTACACCCACTCAAAAGTCAATCGTTGACGAGTGCGTTATTGACACATACAAAGAGTTCTTAGACCATGACTTTGACCAGAAGTACATTCCGACGTTGGTAGACTTGCAAGCCCAACTTGACAAGAATAAGGACACCGACGACGGTAGGCAAGTTGCGGACGGCGTTAGGTACTATACAAAGGGCAGTATGAATGTCTTTGCACACCACACGAATGTTGCCATTGATAACCGCCTTGTGGTATTCAACGTCCGCGACTTAGGCGACCAATTAAGGCAGATTGCGCTAATTATCGTGTTTGACTTCATTTGGAATAGAATGATTGATAACAAGAACAAAGGAGTAAGAACCTATTGCTATTGCGACGAAATTCACGTTATGTTCCAGTCCTATTTTAGCGCAAACTTCTTGAAGCAGTTATACAAACGAGGTAGGAAGTATGGCTTGTGCATTACGGGATTGACGCAAAATGTTGAAGATTTATTGAAGTCAGAACAGGCAAGGGGCATGATTGGAAACAGTGACTTCATAATGATGTTAAACCAAAACAGCGAAGATTTGAAGTTGCTTGCGGGTATGCTGAATATTTCAGAAACGCAAATGGGCTTTGTGACAGGAGCAGACGCAGGGAGTGGCTTACTGTTCGCGGAAAAAGTTGTCGTTCCTTTTGTTGACCGTTTCCCGTCCGACAGCTACCTGTATAAGCTAATGTCAACGAAATTTGGCGAAGATATGTCGTCGGAAGAAATTCAAAAACATATTAAATCTCTAATGGTAGAGAATACGGTTGCATTGCCGCCAACCGACAAGGAAATTGAAAAATCCTTGCAAGAAGTGTATGCAATCGCGGAATAATTCTAAAGCGTCCTCACGGTGATAACGCACCGCGAGGACGCTCTACGGCAAATATGCTGAAAGGAGTTAATAAGTGGATAAAAATAAAAAAACGCCGAGTTTGACACACACAACGAACCTTTCTATCGGCGGTTCTGTCTATAAAAACGCTGATATGTCCCGCCTAAAGCCACAGTCTAAAGAAGTTCATGCGGCTACGGGCATGGAAAACGCGCCCCGTGACGTTTCAAAGGCATTGAAGAATGAAACAGGGACAATTAAAACGGGCGACTTAGACCACAGACAGCCCGCAACAGGCGCAACAAATTCTTCCTTTACCGTTCAATCCGCGCCCCGCACGTCAAACGCGCAGACGGAAACATTAAAGACACAACAGACCGCACCCTTACCGAGCGCAAGCGGTACAGGAAGCGAAGAACGCACGGAAAACGTCAGCAGACCAAGTATAGTGTCGAGTGTTGCGCCGACGAAAGGCACTACTTTAGGCGCGGCGTATTTTACTACTCTTGCCGCAGGGCGGCATGACAGCATGAAAAGCAATATTGACACGTCCAATATAAAAACAAACAGTATGCTTGACAAAGCGGCAGAAGTAAGAGCGGTACAAGGAATGTTGCGGGAAAGCTATACGCCGTCCCACATTATCAAAAATACAGGGCTTGAAGCAAAGGCAAGTTTTTATGAAGCTATGGGGCGTTATAGTGGCGGCGGCATATCTTTTTCTCAGAACGCTAAAAACGCCTTTTCCATTGGCGGCAGTTTGGCAACAGGGAAAGCGCAAAGTTCGTTTTCAAGTAATGATGATATGGGTAATCAAGTTGCGGGCGGCGCAGTTTCTACGGGAGTAGCGGCTTATACTGGCTTTAAGTTAGCGCAGACGGCAAGCCCTATGGTGATAAACGCAGTAAAGGGATTGCCTACACAAGTAGGTAAAGTAGCGAATGGTGTTACTTCCGTTGGCAAGGGGGTATGGGACGTTACCACGACGGCGGGGAGAGCGACAGTTACCCTTGCAAGAACCGCAGGGATTATGAGTAGCGGCTTTATACCTTTTAACGCACAGTTTACAAAAAACGTGCTTTTGCACCAAGTACAGATAACGGGGCTTTTACATACCGCTACAAGTCAAAACATTATAAGCGGCGTAAGGCAAATACAGACCAGTATAACAAATGTTAAAAATACAGCCGTCAGTACCGCAAAAGGTATACAGACGGGCTTTGTGTCGGCTACAAATGCCGTTAAGCGTTCTTATACCCTTGTGCGGGGTATGGTAAACGGCACGGTAATGAGTAGTGTCGTTGCACATCAAGCCTTACAAAGAGCGGGTAATTTCGCTATAACAACAGGATTAAAGGGCTTGAAAATTGCAGGGCGAGGAATAGCAAGCGGAGCGGTAAAGGGTGGAATATGGACGTTAAAACGGGGCTTACCTAACGCCGCAAAAGGTATAGGCGGCTTGTCAATGGGTGTCGCGGGCGTGTTGACTTCCTCAAACGATATGATGTTAAAAGGCGTGGGCGGCTCTATCATGCTTGCCAATTACGGCATTAAAACAAGTGTTGTAGCAACAAAAGTAACGGGACGGGTTGTTAAAACGTCTGTAAAGGGTGGTATCGGAGCGGTAAAGGGTACTTATAAGGCTATCACTTTTATAAAACAAAAGGGCTTACGGGCGGCATGGGAGCGGGCGCGGAATAAAGCGGCAACGGCGGTTGTAAATGCGGGCAAGTCGGTTGTTTCCGCGATTGTAAATCTTGTTAAAGCCGCAGGGCAGAAAGTGATTTTACCACTATTGCTTATTGTAATTGTCGCGTCGGTTATTATGAATATCTTTGCCGCGCCTACCGTTGCTATCGGCGGCATTTTTAGCGGATTGTTTGATACCGACAATGGCGACGGCACATATACCGCCACGGACGTAAGAGAATTTATATTAGACCCGACAGACGGCATACCGCCGAAGCGTACAGCATATATCAACGACCTATATGATTATATGCAGGGACAGCTTGAAACTAACGGGGGTACTTATGACTATGTTCGTTTCAAGACAAACACACAAGATAACGTCATTGAACCTACGATTGCGGGCATTACGGGCGCGTTTTACACCTTAGATGATTTAACGAATATCATACAGCCGATTTTTAATGCAGTTATCTTAAAGGACTATGAACTTGCGCCAACAGACGCAGAAGCAAAACAGATTCTAACAGAAATATTTGATAAGCTGTTTCGCATAGATGAAGTAGCAACGGTTGAATGGTGCGGACAGTCGGCAATAGATGGAAGCGGAACGCCCGTAACGCATAGTTGTGGCAGTATACACGCATTTGGTGATTGCCCTAATCCTATATCGGGTACACACGGCAGTTATACTTGTACGTCGTGTTGTTATTACTACTGTAACGGGCATACATCTTATTGTGATGCTGATTGTTCGGGGCATACATCTTATTGTAGTCCGGGCTGTTTACACGCTTGCAATGGATATATTTATTGCGGTTCGCATGATGTTCTTACCGTTACGCTTAACATGGACGGCTTATATCAACTTCTCTTTGAATATTTTGAAGAACCTATTGACATACTGGCAAACAATACGAGCAGAACACCAGACCAAGACAGAGAGTTATCTAACCTAAAAGACGCTTACGAAATATGCCTTGAATATATCGGACAAGTAGCTGAAATGTACGGCGGCGGCTTAACAATGGAAGATTTGTCGGGTGTAGTATGGGTGGACGGTTCAAGGGTTGGAAACCAAACCATTATTGACATTGCCTTAACACAAGTCGGGCAAGTCGGGGGACAGCCTTATTGGAGTTGGTACGGTTTTTCTTCCCGTGTTGAGTGGTGCGCGTGTTTTGTTTCATGGTGCATGAACCAAGTAGGACATTCCGAAGTTAGGTACGCTTCTTGTAATTGGGGCGGCATACCATACTTTGAAAGCGTTGGACGTTACGCAAACGGCGGCTATACAGACCTTGTTGCGGGCGACGTTATCTTTTTTGATTGGGAGGGTGACGGGATAGCAAACCATACAGGACTTGTTATAGGCAGAGACGACCAATATGTTTATACCGTCGAGGGCAATAGCGGTGACACATGCAGAACAAAAAAATATGCCCTTAACAGTAGTGTTATAATGGGTTATGGGTTAATGAACTGGTAAATATTTTAATCACCGTGATAAGAAAGGAGTAGAACAATGAAAAACCTTACCAAGAAACTTTTTACTTTTGGCTTTGCCGTGCTTTTCGTTATAACTATGAGCATGACAGCCTTTGCAACAGAGGTACACCCGCCGAGCAATGCGGAAATAGGGGATTGCCGCCTTACTTTTTCGGTTGTAGACAAAACTAACGGGATTTGCGTTGATGAAATCACTGTTACCCTTATGAACCTTGAAACGACCGTCGAGTACAATTATACCGTGTCGAGTGTTGATTATCTTTTCGGGCTAACGGTAGGGGGGAATGTAAAACAAGGTAAGTACAATATTGCCATCAATTTCCCAAGCAAAGGTACTTTTGCTGTAAAGAACGCAGACGGCACGGCTATTACAAGTTTGACCGCCGACAGCACCGAGCATACGTTTAACTGGATTATAGTAAGTGACGACGACAATCAGCAAGGCGGCGCGGCAAACAACACGGCGGGAAGTGCGGTAAGTGATTTTGGACAGGGAACGGGCAATGAGGAAGCGGACGCTTTATGGCAAACCTTTTTAGAGACGGTTGCACCGATTGAAACCGATAGCAAGTATGCTTCTATCCTTAAAATTGTCAATAATACCGCACAAGTCCAATCCACTTACTACGAAAACGCAACAGGGAACAGCAAGGACGAATACCTTGAAATGTCAAACTTTGAACAATTTTTGTGGTATTCAACTTATATACTGCCAGTAAACGCCATTACCGCAAGCGACTATGATACTTATTGCGGTTCAGTCGCTAAATGGAACTCTAACGCGGTAGGTATTCCGTATAATTGGTTTAACACCTATGGTACGTCTGAAATGGCAGACGCGTACCGCGCCCTTATGGAATGGGACTATCACTACTTCACGTCTCACGGCGCAGTATATAATTTTATCACGGGTAAATCGTCCATTGAAAATTCCGACCTTGACGTGCTATCACCCGACGACGCAGACGGCAACGACGGCGAACCGACACAGGAAGAAATTGACGACCTTATCAAAGAGGAAACTGAAAGCACTGATACAAATAAGGGTATTTGGAGCAACACAACAAAACTTATTAAAGACAACATAGTTACCCTTGTTATTCTTCTTGTCCTTGTTGGCGCAACAATCGGCGTGATTGTTTACCGCAAACGCAAAACGATTGATGATGATAAAGCGTCTTAGCGTCCGCAGAGCGTCTTAACGCCCGTTAGGGCGACTTTAGCGACACTGGCAAGGAATTTACACCTTAAACTGGATAACGCCGTAAAGGGGCTGTTAAGAGCCTTGTGCGCCGCGACGTACCACACAATCTTTCCCCCTTTACCGTTTTTCACATTATGAAAAGGAGATTGAACAATGGAAAACAATACCACTCTTGACGGCATGATTGCCGCAGAAAAAGAAAAGCTTGAAAAACTGGAAGAAAGGCAAGCCGAAATTGGGAAAAAAGTAAAGGCTTGCAAGGCAAGTATTGAAAAATATACGCTTATGAAAGACAGTCAGAAATTTAACACACTTTCCAATGCCCTTAATGGCAAGGGTATCAGCATTGAAGATATTCTTGCGGCTGTTTCAGCAGGGGATATGCTTACGTTACAGGAAAAATTTGTGGGCGAGGAAAACAAGCAAGAGGAAACCCCTCTTGCGGACGCAGAAAGTGAGGTATGATGTGTGAGCAAGTAAAAAATGCGGTGAAAAAAGATATGAAAAGATTTTTTGTTTTGCCTTTTTGCCGTTAAAGGGATATTATAATATTATGCGTGTATAATATCCATCACTAAGGAGCAAATAAATATGAAGAAAAAAAGGCAAAATACACCATTTTCGCCAAATGAAAACTTGTGGCTTGCGGTGAAACGAGATATAGAAGCAAAAATAATTACGGGGGAATACGAGGTAGGCGGTAAAATACCGACAATCGTTGAACTTGTAGATAAATACGGTATCGGCAAAACAACGGCACAAAAGATTATCAATGCGCTTTACGACGAGGGGATTATTATTAAAAAAGTTAAGTTGGGGTGCTTTGTAAAGCCGTTTGTTAAAGAAAGAATTTATGAACAACACGAAAAAGAACTTGAAGTACAGATAGGCGGTGTCATAAGGGAAGCCCTCTTGTTGGGGCTTGATAGGGAATGTATATTAAAGTTGGTTGATAAAGTTTGGGACAGTACGAACAGCGAGAAAAAAAGCCCCACCGTGTAAAAGCGGGGGGCTTTTTCCTTTATTCCGTTTCGTCATTACACTTGACAACCTACGGACAATATGCTATAATGAGAGAGTAATTTAATCACGGTGAGGACGGAATAAGGGGGGGTGCGTTATGATAAACAGAACGGGAATAAAAGTACCGAATAAATATATCGGGGCAATTAAGGAGATATATCAAGACGCGGACGGTTATTGGGGGATATTGGAAAAAGGTTTTTATGCGGACGGCATGGGTGGTTATGACGAGTGCCATGTGATACATGAGGACACACATATAAATTTCTTAAAACAAGTACGACAAATCAAGAAATTGTAAGCTATGTATGAATTTTGAAAGGGGCGCAGTATGGGATATTTTCTTTGTACAGCAGAAAAGCCAAGTGTGGCGAAAGATATTGCCCGCGTTGTAGGGGCAAACAAAAGGGATAATGGTTATTATATAGGCGGTGGATATATCGTTACATGGGCGGTAGGACACCTTGTAGGGCTTGCAGAACCCGAAGCCTACGGTTTTGTAAATCAAGCGGATATGTATAGCAACGAAGAAGCCAAAAACAAGGCATATGCGGAGTTGCCACTTTTACCGCAGGATTTTAAGCTAATTGTTTTAGAACCGACAAAAGAACAATTTGCGATTGTAAAAGAACTCATGCACCGTCCCGACGTGGAATGTATCATAGATTGCGGGGATATGGGGGCAGAGGGACATATTTTACAGTGGCTTATAAGGGAAAAGGCGGGAAACAAGAAGCCTGTAAAACGCTTTTGCGCTACGTCCATGACGGACGAAGCTATTAAAGAAGCTATGAGCCATTTGCGGGAAGCAAAAGACTTTCTTCCCTTAATTCGCGGCGAGTTTTGCAAGAAAAAAGAGGATTGGATTTTAGGCATGAGCCTGTCCCGTGCTTTGAGTATCAAATACCACGCGGGTATAAACGTAGGGCGTGTACAATCCCCGACATTGGGCTTTGTTGTGAAGCGTTACCTTGAAGTTGTAAATTTCAAGGTAACTAATTTCTACACTATGGAAGCGTCCATAGCGGAGGGCAATGGGTTTAGCGTCTTTTGGAATAAAGACACAGAGGGTATTTTTCCGTCAGCTATTAAGACGAGTGACGGGAGAGTGCTAAACAAGGGGGCTATTGACGCAAAAAGCGAGGAAATAAAGGCAAGTGGCAAGGGGATAGTTTCAGACCTTTTGAAAGCAAAGAAAGCAACAGACCGTCCACAGCTTTACGACATTACGGAATTGCAGAGAGACGCGAACAGGAAATACGGCTATACAGCGGCGGTAACGCTTGCTACCGCGCAAGCCTTATATGAGACGCAAAAGGTGTTGAGTTATCCGCGAACAGACAGCCGCTACATTACTCACGATTTAGTACCATATATGGCAGAGCGTGTTAAGATGATAGGAACGCTTGATAAGTATAAAACTGTAGCCGCAGACCTTACGGCGGCGGGGTTGAATATCGACAAAAAAATTGTAGACGACAGCAAGGTAACAGACCACCACGCTCTTATACCTACTGAAAAAATAGATAGTTTTAACCTTGCAAGCATGAAGCCTACAGACGAGGAAAAGAAAAAGGGCGTAACTGTTGACACCATGAACAACATTCTTGACCTTGTTCTTACCCGTGTACTTGTATCGTTCTCTACTGCTTTCAAATACGAGCAGACGAACATAACCGTAACATTCTCAAATGGCATGAAGTTTACAGCAAGCGGCAAAAAACCTGTTTCTTTTGGGTGGAAAGAGGTACAACAGACGTTAAACGGTAAAGGGGAAAGTGACGAGAACGCCGAGGACGATAACCCCGAACAGCTTTTCCCAAACATTCAAAAAGGGCAATCCGTTCTTGTTGGAGATTGTAAAACCGTCGCGGGCAAAACAAGCCCGCCAAAACTACATACCGAAGCTACCTTGCTTACGGTAATGGAAAACGCGGGACAGCAGATAGAAAACGGTGCTATCCTTAAAGGCAAGGGCATAGGCACACAAGCGACAAGAGCGGAAATTATCAAGAAGCTATACGACACAGAAGTTGTTGAAACGGAACTGAAAGGGAAAACGCCCTACATTAAGCCGACTAAAAAAGGATTGTCTATTATTCAGATTTTGCCGCCCGACCTTTATAGCCCCAAAATAACGGCTGATTGGGAAACTAAAATCGCTGAAATTGTGGCGGGCAGGGAAACGGAAAACAATGTCATGCGGGAGTTTGAAGCCTATATTATAGCGAAAACCGAACAGATTAAATCAATGACTGTACAAGCGTCCTTTGCAAAAGAAAAAGAGGTTTTCGGAGTTTGCCCGTGGTGTGGCAAACCCGTATATCGCTATCAAAACAAGAACGATAAGGGAAAAATTACTGATACGCGCTACTATTGTTCTGATAATTGCGATTGGGAATTACGAACAAACGATATGATATTCAAGACGCGCATTGAGCGTAATCTTACAGACGCAGAAGCAAAAAAATTCATTTCTAAAAAGTTTGTCGTATTGGATTGCGTTTATAAAAGCGGCGGCAATAAGTACAGGGGTGAATTTACGTTTTATGAGCGCATTAACGGCAAAAAGCGTTATTGCAACATCAAGTGTGAGCCAGTGAAAACATCAAAAAAGAAATAGGAAAGTGATACCTATGTTATTGACCTTAAAAAAGTACGGTTTTTGTAGTGACGAGTGTATTTGTCATTCTTGCGAAAAAGTAACACCGTGCAATGAGTGTGATTATATAGCCATATGGCAAGGTATGGGCGATAATGTAAACTGCTTACGGGGCGGCTTGTCGCATTGTCCTTTTGTTGTTTCTTATGGTAAGTCGCATTATTTTCCCCATCAACGGGAAGAAGCTATTGAAAAAGCAGAGGAAATTGTATACGTCCTTTTGAGTGCGAATGATATAGAGCGCGAATGTCATAAACGTAATATAAATACACTGAATAATAGGCATGAGACGGAAACAAGTCTTATCAATGCGCTTGTCAACGAACTTATGTAATCAGAATAAAGGGGCGGCGAATAATCGCCGTCCTTTTTCGCTTATACGCATAAATTTTTGTTGCTTTATAAGCCGTATCAAGGTATAATTAAATCAATATGTATTGTATTGGTAATACGATACATTGAGGGCTAAGAAGTAAGATTTTATCACCGTGATAACGAAAGGAGAAAAATATTATGGCATTATTTGAAAAGAACTACAAGGCGGCGGCAACGGCTGAACTGGAACGGAGTGTGCGCGACCTTGAAGAAAGAGACAAGACCGCAGAAACAAAACCCGTGTTTCAGAAAGACGCGTCCGAGACGCAGAGCAACCTTAATTTTGCGGAACGGCTTGAACTTGTGTCTATGACGCAAGCGGACGCTCTAAGGGAGCGGGTGAAGAAAGCCGAGCAAGATTTTGAAAAGTTGCAAAGAACGCAGACAATGGACGTTGTAAACGATTTTGAAAACCCCTTAGAACGAGGGCGGCGGTATCAGAGCATGGAGAGTTATAATGCCGAGATTGCCAGAGAAAAAGCTAAAGCGTCGGCAGGGCAAGAACAGCCGTCCCCGTCGCCGCCCGTGCGAAGCGGAGACGAACGGGTGAGGTAGTAAGGAGTAAAAGATATGGCGAGAGAGAAAAACGAACGTCAGCGGTTATTTGTCGATATGGACGGGACGTTAGGAGTGTTTACCCCTGTTGACGAAATGGAAACACTTTATGAAAAAGGGTATTTTGAAAAAATAAAACCCCATGAGAACGTGGTAGGCGGGATAAATCGCATTATAGATAACCGTTCCGACATTGAGGTATATATCCTTTCTGCATATCTTACCGACAGCGATTATGCCCTTGCTGAAAAGAACGTATGGCTTGACAAATACTTGCCGAATATCGACAATGAACACCGTGTTTTTGTACCATGTGGAAGCAATAAAAGAGACTTTATTCCAGACGGCATACGAGATAACGATTATCTTATTGATGATTACACGGAAAACCTTAATAGTTGGCTACCCGCACGGGGAATTAAACTTTTGAACGGCATAAATCACACACGGGGTACATGGGAATATGACCGTATAAGCTATAATAAGCCCGCGTCTGTCCTTTCGGACGACATATGCGCCGTTATGACGGGAGATAAACACATATTTGACGATAGACCTATACTTGCTTCTACCGTCAGTGACCCGTACAGGGCTACACTTGTCGTAAATCTATACGCAGGGGCAGGGGCGGGAAAGACAACTTGTGCGTGGCTGATTGCGGGAGAACTTAAAAAACGGAACATTGTTACAGAATATGTTTCGGAATATGCTAAAGAATTGGTTTGGGATAACAATACCGCCTTGCTTAATGGCAGTTACGACAATCAATTATCTGTTCTTTCAGAACAATACAGGCGTATTCACAGGCTTATAGGTAAGGTTGATGTTGTTGTAACCGATAGCCCTTTGCTTTTAAGCGGTATGTATGTCAAAGAAAATCACGATAAATTTAACGCCGTCGTTTTATCAATGTACAATGAGTGTGATAATTTCAATCTGTTTATAAATCGGGGCGAATACTACGAACAGGCGGGAAGAATACACAGCTTAGAGCAGAGCGTTGAAATAGACAATAACATAAAAGCGTTTCTTGACAATAACAATGTTTATTTTGGCACATATCAGCACAGCACGTTAGATATTGTGGTGAATAATATCCAGACTTCCCTTGAAAGATTGCAACGCGGTATCGCACCGAACACAAGAGCGAACGGACGGAGTGTAACATTGGATAATAACGATTTTCAAGAACGTGTTAGAGCCGCACAAGATATGAGAGATGAAGCGCGTGGTTATGGTTTGCGGCTTAAAGTGAACGGCGACGGAACAATCACTTTTTATCACGGCACAAGCAAAAACAACGCTAACCTAATACAAGATAGCGGCTTTGACAGTCAAACATATTTCTCACATACAAAAAAAGGCGCGGAATATTACGCTAATCAAAAAAACAAAGACGGTATTGTTATTGAAATTAAAGCAGACGCGAGAGACATTGAGTTTGCCGCAGGGGGAGCGGAGTTTTATTCTCCTAATCGCTTAATAAACAATAATGGCGTATGGAAATCAGATAGTGTACGCATACCGCCAGAAAGGAGTTCTATAGTGACGATTGACGAAATTGATATAAAAAACGAGGTTCGCGGTTCTCATAGCGGACAGACGGATTTAGAACTTATAGCAAGTTTGGGCGCGTCGGTAATAGGTGGGTTACGTTATTCCGAGTATGAGGGCGTTCCTCATATTCAAATGATAGAAACGGCGGCAGGGTACAAGCGGCAAGGCGTAGCCACCGCACTTTTAAGGGAATTGCAATCGCTTTATCCCGATACTGGTATTGAGTTTGGCATGTCAACCGACGACGGTACAAAATTATTGGAAGCTATATCTTATCGCGTGGATAATGAAGAATACATACGGCTGAACAATGAATTATCCGCATTGACAAAGGAACAAAAGGATATTGAGCAATCTTTGTCGTCATATTATGACCTACCCGCAGACGAGATTATTAACGACTATAACGACAATGTTCTTACTGATGATACTGATATTGATATTTCCGCGCAGGGGGACAGGTGGAACGCCATTCACGATAGGCTTTATGAAATAGAACAGAGTATGCAGGATATGAAGCCCTATCACACTTTTATACGAACAGGAAGCGAGGAAAATATTAACATGGATAATCCTATTGACGTTCCCCTTAGTCAGCAACAAGAAATCTTTTTTTCTAACAGTAAAATCCGTGATGAACACGGCAATCTTATCAAAATGTATCACGGTACGCCTTACGCTAATTATGCTTCTTTTCATGCGGGTACGCATTTTACGCCAAGCAAAGATTACGCCGACAGATACCACAATCCGAGCGCAAGCAGTACCGCGCATACGATAAGAACCGACACGCTGAACCCGTCCACTTTTGAAGTGTTCTTAAATATTACGAAACCGTTTGACACTCGTAATCAGCTTGAACGAGATATTTTTTATAATGAGTATTTGGGTAAATACAGTATGTCAACCGCCCCACTTTCGGACAGCGGACTTGCGGACTGGACGGAAGCGGAAAATTTACAGGAGTTTTTAATCGAAAACGGTTACGATTATGACGGGCTTATTCTTGTTGAGGGCGGCGACGGCGGTTATGGTGATGTTGTTACCGACAGGGGATTATCCTATGTTTGTTTCTATCCTAATCAAGCGAAACTAACACACAATCTTTCCCCGACGTTGGACGACAGTTTTTCTGATAGCCGCCTTGATAGCGATAGGGCTTTATCAACGCAACAGGAAGAATATTTCTCAAATAGCGTCGTCCGCAACGAGGACGGTTCTCTTACGGTTCTTTACCACGGCACAGGAACGGAAATAACACAGTTTGACACACAATTTACAGGGCAGGGGAACGACCAATACGGGAGCGGTTTTTACTTTACAACAGATTACAATACCGCGTCGGGCTATACAATGGCTACTTTAACGGGTGACGACAATAAGCCGATTGATAAGTTGGGCGGCACTGATAACCCGACTGTATTGAACGTCTATATTAACCTTGCTAATCCTATTATTATCAACGGTATGGAACAGGCAAATTTAAGTGAAATTCGCGTCACTGAAAGGCAAGCAAGGGATATTCTACGACGATTGCCGAGCCTGTATCACGGCAGAGAAAATGAAGTTAAGCCTAACCCGTTGGGTGACTATTCAGAACGGTTTTGGACAGCACCACTTAACACGCGACGGGACTACGAACGTCTTATTGACGTTATGGCGAGGGATTATTTTTCCGACACGGACTTACTTACCCTTGACAGGATATTTGTTGATTATCCGACTGAATTTAGGCAAGCCGTAAAGGACGTTTGCGGCTATGACGGCGTTATTGTGAACTTTGAGAAAAGTAAGCATGTCATAGCGTGGTTTCCAGAGCAAATTAAAGATGTTCTTTGCAAAGAACCCGCATTAACGCCCTTGTTAAACGACGACGCGATTTTAAAGACGGCTATGCCGAGTATGACATACAAGGTACATGCAAATCCGCGCTATGACGGGACTAATTCAAGAACCTTTGTACAGGCATATGAGATTGTCGGAAACGCAGAATTGATACCGAGGGATATACTCTACATGGGAACGCCCGAAAACGCTATAGCGGTTACTAATGCCCTTGTAAACGGAGATATTACACCAGATGAAGCGCGGACACGTTGGGACAATGAAACGGAAAGCGTGGAGATTACAAACAGGGCTTTTGATGATGAGGGCTATTTGCATTTTACGGCAGAAACGGGCGGGTATTCTCTTGACGGCTTATTTAGGGTTTACGACCCGTCCAATGGCAACGATTTAAGCATTGTCTCTATTGATAACGGGGACAGACACCCTATCATAACTGAAAAGTGGAATATTATTGAAACAGAATTGCGTGAGTATAGCGCGGCGAGGTATGCCGAACTTACTCACGGTGATAACGAAGAAAAGGAGATAAAAGAAATGGCAGATAACTTGCAATCTATACCAGTTGGGGAAATAGCGCGGCTTGATTATATCCGAAATTCAAGCACAGACGCACAAGCCGCTATGAGTGAAAGCCGTATGTTGGAAGCCGTGCTTGCGTCTGTCCCACAAGACGAACACGACGCTATTTACAGCAGATACAGGAACGTATATCTTGACGCTAACGCATTAGGGCAATTCCCTAAAATTGCTATCTTGCAGTTACGCGAGGGGGAAGAAAATCATTTTAGACGTTTTGAGAGCATGGGAAACCTTGAACAACGCCTACAGGAAACGCCGAATTGCGATAATTACGAAGTTGTCTATATTCGCACCGTTGCAGAGCCTACGGAAACAGAGAGTGCGCGGCAAGCCGAAGCCGATAAGCTGTTTACTGAACTTAACGCAGACACGCTAAGACCGAGAAACTACTACGGACACAGTTTAAGCGTTAGTGATATTGTTGTTTTTTCAAACGACAACAACGAGCAACACGCCTACTTTGTAGACAGTGAGGGCTATACGAAATTACCCGACGACTTTTTAAGCCTTTCAATGATAGCGAAAATTAAAAGCGGGGCAGTAATTGAGCATGAAGCCAGTTTGTTAGAGCGCATTACCGCTTACCAAGCGGAAAATGTTTTACAACTTACAGACAATGCGGTAACGGATAGACATTTTCAGATTACGAGCCAATATGACCGCATTTTTGAAATGGCGGCGCGGCGCGGCACGATTATGGATATGGACGATTTAGGGTATGCGCCCGCGCAAATTGACGGTTTTTCCGACGATTTTTTGATGTTCAGAGCAAAAGATAATGAAAATGATACTTTTGGCTATGACGGTTGGGACGCGGTGAATGACTTTATCAATGATGTACGGACGTTAGCTTCCAGTTATACCTTACAGGAATTACAGGACAGAGCGAACGGCGATTACGGAACGATTGAATACGGCGCATATGGCGACAGGGAAGTACAGACGGCTATTGCGGCGTACACGCAAGACAGAGTACCTTTAACTGCTTACAGGCGGCAAGTGCAAGCTATCTATGATTATGAGGTTGCGAACGATATTCCCGAAAATGACCGCATGACTAAACTTGACGACACAAATACTACCGTTGCGAAGCCTTTTTACATGGTAAACGACCCGTCTGTAATGGATAGGGCTGTTTCAGACCGCCGCATAGGGATAAGCGACGCGTCTATTGCGGCGCGGTATGCTGAAATTCACGCTGAACGCACAAGCACCGATAGAAGTTCTTCCTTTACCGTTGATTTATTAAATCGCGGTAGTGACAATATTAGCGTAGTCGGGCATACGGGTACATGGTATGTTATTGACAATGAAACAATCGACGGCAAGAATTTGTTCCTTTTGGAAAGCGAACAGCACGGCGACGAAGCCGCCGCGCTTATCGTTGATGATAGTGCGAACCTTGTTCTTGATGATGTGTACAATGGTTTTGACGATTACAGGGAACAGATTAGCGAACCTTTGAAAGCGCAAGTTATTGAAGCTATGGCGGCGGCAGGGTATACCTACAACGAAACGGAAAGCGGCGACGGTTATCTTAATTTCAACGGCGAAAGTGGAAGCATGAACTTTGAACATTTCAGCGAAGCCGCCGAATGGCTTAACGGCGTAACATTTGACGACCCCGATATTTCAAAGGCAGTAGAGCGGATAATGCACCCCGATAATGAGCCTGTAACAGTTATAACAGACGAACGTACACGTCGCATTGCTGATATTTTGGCAATTAACACGAAGTACGATTATGACGCTATTGTACAAGAATTGGTTGATAGAGAAGCGCAAAGGGCGGACTTGCCTATTAACGCGGATTTTAGAGATTATACCGTTGAGGAATTGAGGGAAGCGGTTGATTTTGAGCGGAACTACACTCCAATACCGAACCGCTATTACGAACCCGCCCTTGACTTTGACGGGACAGCCGAAGAACTCTATATACAGGCAAGGAACGGGTATATTGAGAACCCCGACGCTTTACACCGATTGGGGGAAATTCTTACACAAGAGGGTAAAGCCGACGAAGCGGAGCGCGTAGGGTATATGGAAGAACGCCAAAGAGAAGATACAAGCCTTTATTCCGTGGCGCAGATGAAGCTTGATTTTATGGACGGTTACGGCGGGATTGACGACGTGGCTATAAGCGACAGCGCAAACCTTACCGTCGCTTTTGAGCCGAGGGACAACAACGTACTTGTTTCCCTGTCTCAAACGTGGCAAGACGGGAACGAGGACGTTTATTCAACGGGGGCTAACGCTATTTCCCTTGATGAATTTAAGGGAATGAGCCGTGCGGATTTTGAGCGTTTCGTTGGCGAGGTAAGCGCGTATAGCATGGTGGAACAGGATAGAACGCCGCGTGAGCCGATACAGGAACTTACTCACGGTGATAACGATATTTCTGTAAGCCCTTTTCCGCGTACTGCTATTCAAAACGAGAACACACGATACATTTTTGATTACGACGATACCCTTAATATTTACAATGTGACAAGAGAACAATTATTGAGCGTCGGTGAGTCCCGTTCTTTTAATACCATGAGCGTTGAGGAAGCTGTTAAAGAACTTTCGGATTTGAAATCAAAAGGTTTTTTGGAATTTAGAAACACAGAAGAAATATCATGGTATGCGACAACGGAAAACAACACGCCTTATGTAGAAAATTGGGAAATAGAAAACGGGTTTTTAATTCCTATCGAAAGCTATAGCGTTAGTGCTATTGCGATTGACGGGTATGATTGTGTTAAGTTGGACGAGTGGGTAAGCGGTTCTGCAACTTTTATTTTAGGGCGTAACGCCGAAGATAACACATTCTATCATGCACAGGTAAGCGATACAGACGGTGAGTTTGGCGGCGTTTATGCTTATGAATACAGCGAAATGCCGTCACATGATGATGTCGAAAGTAGCCATATAGACAATATTTCAGCTATGGCTATTGACAGGCACGAAGCGGAATACGGAGCGGACGGCAGACGCGCCTTTCCTAATTTGAACAACGAACCGCCGCAAACCTACAGGGAAGCCGTTACACTTATTGAGGGAATGTCAAACACGCAAATTGCCAACATGGGGCATGATGAAGCAAGTAACATAATGGGCTTACTTGATAGTGAATGGCTTGTAATTGAATCTATATTGAATGAAGTCGCAGAAGATGGGTACGACGAAACCTACACGGAAGATTACGTTCAACAATTAGGCTATGACGCGGATTATTACCGCCAGTTGTCGGAATACGTCGAAGAATTAGCGATAGGTCAGTATATGCGCGGCGAATTGCGAGAGGGCGAACGTCCCGTAAGACAAATTTTTGTACCGCAAGCAGAGGTCACTAATAGCGTTGAGTTGGTAAGGTCAGTTGCCGCCGTTGCCGCGCCCGTTGAGATTGACAGTAGTTTGCCGCCTAAAGACCAGTTAAAGCAAAGACTTGAAAATGGAGTAAGGAGCGTTATTGACAGTGAGCAGTTCAAAAATTGGTTGTCTACGGGCGGCAAACTATTTTACAACAATTACAGTTTCCGAAACGCCATGCTTGTATGGTTACAAAAGCCCGAAGCAACTTACGTCATGGGCTATGAGAAGTGGAAAGAGTTTGGGCGTAATGTAGGGCAGGGGGCGCAGGGCGCAAAGATACTTATTCCCCTTATGGCAAGCGAGAAATTCAAGGGCGGGTTGTTCCGCAGTATCAAGAACAATCTAAACGAACAATTATCTAAAGACCCGTCTCTTACAGAAGCAACCTACCGTTTAGGTTCAAGTAACCTTGACTTTACCATGAACAGGGCTAATCACCTTATAGGTTTTAAGTCAAACGGCGTTGAACAACAAATATTCGGTTCGGACGACGAAACTAAACGCTTTATTGACCGCGCTATTATCGGCAAAGTGCCTACGGGCTTTACCGTTGGTACAGTGTTTGACGCAAAAGACGTTATTATACCCGATTATCTTTGGTTGAAGCAAGGGTTTACAAAAGATGAAATTGCGCTTGACGATAAAGGCAATCCAACTAAGAACAAACGCGGTGAGACTAAAATTATAAACACGCCCGAAAGACAGGCACGTTTCCAGACCGACCTTGATATAAGCATAGCGGCAAAAGACCCTGTTAAAATGCAAGCCCTTTTCGACGCTTGCGTTTCGGTAAGCGAGAAAAAGGGTGTGCCTGTAAGTGTTGCAGAGGTTGAGGGTAGCGCAAAGGGCTATTACAAGCGTGAACTTACCGAGAATACGCCTAACGGCTTTATCGTTATTGATAAAGACCTTGAAATCACTGAAAAATGTGCCGTTTTATTACACGAAATGGGACACGCGGACTTGCATAAAAACATTGAAGCCCTTGCTAAATCTATGGGTGAAGAAAAGATACCGCGTGAAATGCGAGAAGTTCAGGCAGAAGCCGTCGCATTTGCAACGGCAAGCACTTTCGGCATTGAAACGGACACAAGTAGCTTTAAGTATCTTGCCGTTTATTCCCGTGGCTTTGAGTTGCAAGACTTTCAGAAGTCTCTTGACTTGATTTACAAGGAAACACAGGCGTTGACAAAGGATATTAAGGCTGAACTGGATATACGAGGGCTGAACCTTGACCTTACCGAGAAGCCAAAGGAACTACTTTCAAAGGAAACCCTTGAAACCCTTTCGTCTAATTACATGGATTTTGCCGTCGAACATGGAAGTAAGATACAGGCGGCTATCAACGAGTTGCCGAGCCTTGTCAAGCAGAGTGCGGGAAACCCCGACCTTATGGACATACTGAAATACCAGAAGCAGAACCTTGACAGTCAAAAAGCAGACGTTGACACCATGCTTAACACCGTAGAGAGCCTTAACGCCGCCGTAACAAGAGAAACACAGGACGAAGCGGTAAATACCCTTGACAGCACAATGAACCGCGTTAGCGGCAACGAAAACGCCCTTGAAGTGCTTTCTGAAAGGTACGTCGTTATTGCAGAACAGGCGAGGGGCGGCTTGAAAGTTGATTTTGAGAAAAATCCGCGTGAAACACTTGAAGCCATGAAAAAGGATTTTCCCGCCCTTACTAAGTTATCAGAACCGCAGTTACAGTATATATCTACGAGTAAGTTTGTTTCCCGCGAGTTTACCAAACTCTTGCGGGATAATCCGCAGGAGTTTGTAAACAAGGTAACAGAGAGAGCCGCACTTATTCCTAAAGTCGCTTCTAAAAACGGAACTTTCGTTGAAATCAGTTTTTGCGAACAGTGGACGGATAAGCCTTTTTTTGAAAATGGAACGCTTTGTAGTCCGAAAATCGCAAACGTGACCGTGACGGGTTGCGAAGCACAGGCTAAAGGCTTTCGTGAGGACGCAGAAAAGAGGGGTGAATATTTTCCGCTTACCAAGTGCGAAGTAAGCGTATTTACCCCAAGCAAAGACGGTAACATGGTTTCTCTTAATACCCGTGTTGACATTGGCGGGAACGGTCAGACGAACCTTAAAGACCATTTAGGGGAAATATGCCAACGTGGGGCAGAGCGAAAAGAGGTACTTGCAAATTTTACCGAAGCCTTATCGGAAAGAGCCGATAAGCGCAAGATTGTTGTTCAAGACCTTTCCGTAACGCCGCAGAACGACGATACCCCCGATAAAGCCGTTGCCAAAGAGGGTAATACGACACGCGAAGTATGGGGCGAACAGATTAAGGACGCTAAAGACAAGGCGGCGCAAGAGCAAAAAGAAAAAGCCGCAGAAAAGGCACAAGGCAAAAATAATCACGACAGGACGTAAGAGGGGGGCGCACACTATGAAGCTGAATATCTTTCAGAAGAAATCCGCGCCCGTGTCTACTCCACAGGCGCAGAATGAGCCGCAAGAAGAAATTGAAGAATACACGGTTGCTACTTTTGTCCCGCGCAAAATCCCCATGACAAGCGAACTCTTACGCAGACAACGCGAAGAAGAAATACTTGAAAAGTATTGCAAGCCTACCATAAAAACAGGGATTATGTTGTGAGACGTGGGGGGCGGGATTTAAACCCCGCCCCCTTTTTTTCTTGCCTCTACCAACACATAACACTTGACAAGCACTACACATTATGCTATAATGTAACTATCATTTTAGGAAAGGGGTAAATAACATGAGTTTGAATATAGGCGATAGGAACAGCAGATACGTTGTTGTGAACAATGTCACTATGCGCTTTGCTTTTTCTGAAAAGGTGCTTTTCGCTGATTTACGCACGTCACGGAAAACGGGCAATATGAAAGTGGATAAGGAAACGGGCGAAATCATCAACGACGCACAGGGTAATCCCATTCCCGAACGTGCGTATTCGCGTTGGGAGGGGCGTTTTGTCGGCAATGCTTTTGAACCCGCAAAAGCATTGGGTAACGGACAGTATATTGATATTGTGAACGGTTGGCTTGAAAAAGAAGAAAGCACGGGTAAAAACGGTCAGAAGTACACAAATGTATTTGCCGTCATATCCGATTTTACCCTGTCTGATGGCATAGGCGGCGGCGAGGACGACGAACTACCGTCAGTGGAAGCCGTTGAGGGCAACATTGATAGTGTTGGTGACGCTTACCGAAGCCTTAACGGTGACGATAATACACCTACTGGCGGGGGTAGGTGATAAATTGGAAACCGTAAGAGCCACAGACATTGAAATTCTTTCCCGTTTGACGAAATTGGCAAACGGTAAGGGCGTGGCGCTTACTTACGCGCACAAACTCTTTTTTCTCCGTTTACTGGACTATGCAAGTAAGACAGGGGGGCAAAGCGAGTGCGGGCTTACTGTCGCCCTTTCCGTAGAGGGGGTTTCTAAAGCCTTAGAAACCCCTTTAAGGACTTCCATACAAAGCCTTAACAGGCTTACGTCTTGTGGGGCGTTGCAACGAAAAGAGGGAGAAAAGACTTTCCCGCGTAGTCCCACAATAACTACTGTCCCTAAATATTTATATGAAAAGGAGATACAACATGAAACAGATGATTGATATTGATGTGTTCGACAATGACGAAAGAATTATTGTAAACAAGGCTTGCGAGGGTGCGCCGATTGCCGACTTTACAAGGACTGGTTTTCTTGCAAACCTTAAATTCGCCCGCAGTATCAGTACCGAACAGGACGTTCTTGATACTCTTGACGGGCTTGTTGCTAAGACCGAGCGCATTTCTAATGAGGAATGGGACAGCTTAAAGGCTAAAATGCCCCTTGATACCTACTATGACGCAGAAAGCAACGTAGACGACGTTCCAGAGGACGAAGCCATATAACCTTTATCACCGTGATAAGAAAGGAGTATTTTATATGCTCAAAAGTGAGTTTGTTACAAAAATCGCAGATAAAACGGGGCTTACCAAAAAGGACGCCGTTGCCGCTGTTGACGCTTACAATGATATTGTTGTTGAAGCGGCTATGAACGGGGACAGCGTACCGCTTAAAGGTTTTGGCACTTACACAACGTCAGCGCGTAAGGCGCGGGTTGGGCGTAATCCGCAGAATAAAGAACCTATTGACATTCCCGCGTCCGTCTCTTTGGCGTTTAAGCCGTCAAAGCGCGTTAAGGACATTCTAAATTCAAAGCAAGGAAAGGAGTAGTGATATGGACATTATGCTAAAAATCGGCTTTCCCGCAATTCTTATTGTTGTCGGTGTTGTCTGCTTGCTTGTAAGCAAGAGAAATGACAGCAAGCCCCTGTCTCTTGTCGGCTTAGTTTCCGCGCTTGCAGGTGTAGCGTGGATAGTTATAGGGACTTTTTAACGGTGAGGGGGCGAGGTAGAATATGGGTGCTGTATTGTTCGTTGTTTTAGGTGTCGTTGTTCCGTTCGTTATCATGTTTTCGGGTGTTGTCACTATGATTAAGTCGCGGGGCAATGAAACTGTTAAAGGCATGGTTATTGGAACTGTCGTCGCTGTTGTTGGCGGGTTGCTTCTGATGATTGTTTCTATAATCCTTGTGCATGAATTAACGCTTTACGCGCCTTATTTTATCAAGGGTTAGAACACCGAGTACGGGGACGGGGCGGTTGAATTTATTTCTTCCGCTTTTGTCTTATCTATAATTGCCTTTGTGAGCGTCTTAACGTCTGTTAGGGCGTTTTTTTTATGTTGGGTGGGGTGGTTTTACCTTTTGGGGCTTGAAACGTCTCTACGGGGCTTGTAGGGGCTTGTTCACCATGAGCAAGACCGTTAGCATTTTTCCCTTTACCGTTGGAAAGAACTTTAGACCGCGTATACATCTAT
>Ga0153946_1000043_pt1 | contig 39246 bp, 43 predicted proteins | sample TSNJ030MetaG_FD_104751 | JGI IMG/M metagenome (GOLD analysis project Ga0153946, IMG submission 104751) | Attine ant fungus gardens microbial communities from New Jersey, USA - TSNJ030 MetaG | ecosystem: Host-associated > Fungi > Mycelium > Unclassified | place: USA: New Jersey, Wharton State... | reverse complement strand
TTAAAATGGACAGTGCGTATGAAGTTACCGTGCCGATGATAGTAGAAGTGATAGTAGAAGATGGACTCAGGCGTCATAAATGAACGACTGAGGGAGCCAGACATCATGCATATTAACATATTATATATGTGGTTCAAAATGAGTACCCGGACAATAAGACTGAAACGAGTGATTATGCTACCGCTAGGGTACCCTACCAGTCCTAGTACATCTACTGTGTCACACTCCATGATGATTCGGTTACGTCCACTCCAACCTCAAGGAGGACAACCACAGATCGCATCCAGATCATCGTTCCTGCTCCTCTTCTACTTCGCCTCTCAAGAATTGTTGTGTCAAAGTGCAACTTCAAAGCTCCCATACTACATAGTCATAACACTGACAGAGCGTGCCTGTGTGACAAGACGACTTGACATCAGAATGAATAACAAGTTTGGGCTGAATCTGCTGTTTGGAGTAGCGTAGATAATCTGTTAAGGCTTGTAAACTTGGAGTCAGGGAAAGGAAGGCCGGAACCAAGTAATCAAGTGATACACCGGGAATTTCGTCATGAGTTTCAACCTACCACATTCGTAAAATCGGCATCCTCCGGTCAACTTCATTCTTTCGTCATGGCACACCTGTTCATCAATAGCGGTCTGTCAGGCAACATTCTCACAGTTGGAGAGGAAGCTCATGATGATTTAAAGGCAAAGAATATTAGATTAACTCCTACCGTCAGGGTTTGATGAGAGCAAGGATTAATACGATCGTCGCCTCGACTGGCTCGATTAGAATTGCTATCCTATTATGCAGATTGTGCAGGAATCTAGAAGCCGCCGATTATAATGTCTTCGACTTGATGGTGCATTTAATTTGATGCAAGGTAGGTGACACTCAGAAGGCATCATAACTTTCAAACATGATGAGGCTGAAGCATTGTCACCAGGCTCTGTAAACTTGCATGATACCAACTTTTCAATAATACAAGAATTTATATTTATCATGAAAATAAATAGTTACATATTGGTCTATTTTCTCTTGATCAGTATTTTTGTGTCCAATGTGCAATGGCCAACAAAGAGACCGAGGAGCAAACTCTGGGAGATAGTTCTGCCAGACGTGATCCTAGGACTCTCACTACACTCTCCGACATTATCTCATGTCTCTCTGTTTTACAATCGGAGGAAGCTGAGGTATCCAATGCACTCACCGACCTTCTCGATGCCCGCGAGCCTATACTCGCGTCTCTAACACGTCTGACGTCACTAGCTCCAGAGCTAGATGGACTGCAGGTTGAAGCACAAATGTTTTCAGAGAAGGTCTTGCGAACGGCCACTACAGCAGATCGGATAGGGAGCAAGGTTCGCTCTTTAGACGAAGAGATGAGCAGGGTGAAAGAGGCGGGAGATCGTGTTAGTCAAGTGATAGAACTCAAGGTATTTCTTGCAGCCTTCTGCTTCCGCAGCTTTTGATTCTGCACCAGTCCTCTCTATCTGCCCTCCATGCCTCCATAGAAAGCCAAGACTGGGAAGCAGCCACACTAAATTGTTCGAAAGCAATGACTCTACCCCTGGATATCATTTCAGGTCCATTCGCCGGACAGACAGTCGTATGCAACTCAATCCTCTTTTTTGTCTGTACTTAATTCAATAGCCTACCGCAGAAAACCACTTGCCGCCTTCAGAGCAGCTCCGAGAAGCACGAGAAACTCTACTCTCTATCTTCCGCAAGAAGTTCGATGAGGCTTCTCGTGCGAGGGATTCAACTACTACAAGTAGATTTTTCAAGCTATTTCCTGCTATTGGATGGGAGGACGAAGGCTTGCAAGCGTATGCTGGATTTGTGATTGATTTAGTCCGAATGAAAGCACCTACTACAGCGAAAAGTGCGTATATCAATATATTCATTCAAAGCGATCTTAAATTGGGTAATTCAAAGCCTCCTCTTCGCTCTATTACATCAGTTCCTTGACATCCCTATACGAAAGCATTGCAATGATTGTGGATCAGCATCAACCTGTTGTAGAGAAATATTATGGTTCAGGGAGGATGAAGAGCGTGATTGGGCAATTACTGGGAGAATGTGATCGAGTGACAAAGAGCCTACTTGAGGGTTGGGAGGAGGAGAGGTCAATAAAGCGTAAGGCATGTAAACTCACAATATAAGAAGTTAGGTATTGATATTAAGTTTGGTTCTTATAGCTAACCGACATTTGCAACAACCCTCCAATACCTATGTTTACCTCAAACGGTCGTCGCCAGCAACCTTCTGAGGAAGCCGTGGTGGACCCACGAGAGATTGATAAAGTCTTGTCAGAGATAGCTGGGATGCTTGGGAGATGGAGCATGTTTAAAAGATTCTTGCTTGATTCATCGAGTGTGATTATGCTGTCTGTCTCACATTGTATAGATTACTAACCGTCATCGAAGGAATCTTCGGTAGAAGATGAAAATTTCGAGAGTTCCCCACTGAAGCTTTCAACGGATGGGTCGTCTGGGCCTCCGTTAGATCTGGAAGCAACTGAGTCTCAAAAGCTTTTCAACGAAATCACCTTCATATACTTCATACCTTTTGAAATCTGGTATATACGTACGATCGTTGACAAGGTTGGTGACTTCAGGGATGTCCATGGTTTTCCTTGCTCAAGTTTTCAGGCTAATCGAATGTCGAGTCCGGACGTCTCCCAGATACCAGTGATTACTACAACTCCGGATGATGTTTTTTATATTCTCAAGTCAGTCATTTCACGGATGATATCAACTGGTTCCGTTCTTGTCGTGGGGCAGACACTTGAACAATTACGAGAGGTTGTTGATAAAGACTACATCGGGATAATAAAGAAAAAACTGGACGATGTTTATCGTAATCAAAATACTCCTGGATCGAATGCGCGAGCGGACAAGATTGAAAGAGAGAACAGGATGTCATTCACTGTACGTAGTCTGGGGCTGCCTTGTGGCTACAATCTTACCAGGGAACAGATTCTATTAAACGACTTAGATATCTCAGCATCTCATCTAGAACGACTCACCCGTGATCTTGCAGAGGGGACAATCATATCTCAAAACTTTACAAACGCGGAGGAAAAAATAGTCAAGTCTCATATCATAGGTTTCCAGTCGATAGAGAGCAAGTTGAAGTCTACTTTACGGGTGGGTATTGTTTTATTTATTGTTACATGAGGACAATCTCCTTACAATACCTAGGCTGGGATCGAACAACAGTTCAACCAATTACTGCGTCCCAGATTGCGAAATTTCATACCAGATATCTATAACAACGTGTCATACCAGTTGGACGAAGAAAGCTATTCAGTAACAGAATATCAAGATATCGTACGGAAACGATTTGTGAAGACATGGGAAGGACTAGTCGATGGATACAAGGAAACGTTTACCGACAACAACTACCGATCGTTCTTTGGCCTTGCTCTCGACGCCCTCCTTCGTCCCTGGGAAAAGTATATGCTCAACTTCAAGTATACAGAGGTATGTAGTCGGCTAGAAGCGTTTGCTTGATGGTATTTATCTGGGCTAGCTGGGTGCAATCCGATTTGACAGAGACCTACGTGCGATCACTGCATACCTCAGCTCTCAGACGTTGTTTGGAGACGTTAGAGAAAAGTTCGTGCGATTGCAGCAATTTTCGACGATCCTCAACCTGGATTCTGTGAGTACGATCCTCGTTCTGCTTGATCCTACTCACTTGACATAGGAGGAAGACGTTGAAGAGTTCTACAACAGTTCCGGTATCACGTGGAAGTTAACTGCCCAAGAAGCAAGAACAATCGCCAGTCTCAAAATCTAGGTATAATGTAATCGTAATGCAAAACACATAAAAAATTCATTCAAAGTAGTTTCACCCTCTCCGCAAGGCATCTAGCCGAGCTTGTAGTGCGTCTTCATCTGTAAGAGCTGCACCGCCATCATTACCGACACTATCATCCTCTGCTTTCCCTGCTCCACCAGCAGAAGATCCGCCATGACCACCGAGGGCCACGGGTTGTCGATCTGCAGGAATTCTGGACATTGTTGCAATGCCGGTAGGTGCATCGGTGAGCTGGAATTTGTTGAACATTCACTGAGAAACATGGGCAAAAAACGGAAGAAACACACTTGTTGAGAGAGATCAACGCCAATCTCGTCTAGAACCTGTTTGAGGATTTTATCTCCCTCTTCTTCTTCGTCTTCCTCTTCGTCCATGACATCGTCGACAGCATCGGACATCATTTCCTCTTTCATGTCCATCATTGAGCTTTCCTTTTCAAATTCGGTCACTATGCGTTGGATCTGAGGAAGGTTGAGACCACGATTCATCGAGGCCATTGCCTGAGTGGCTGCAAAGTGAGTTACAAGGAACTGGAAAGACAGAGGCTGCCTACACGGGTAGCACCCCGCATAGCGTCGGCCATTTGTTGGTTACTTCGCAGTGTCTGTATCCGAAGGCCAACAGCCTGCAACTGAGTACGCATCTGATAGAACCGCTGGACATATCGGCGTGTCCGTACAAGGTCCTTTGCCATGATCTTGCACGCATTCTTGTGTTTTAAATCCGGTTGGTTGAAGGATCTAGGAATGAGACAGGGCATATCCCGATAGCTTGAGACGGACAAACCAACTGTCCAGATTTTGCACTTTTCTTGATATCTGCGACGAGTTTTTTCTCGCTCGCCTCGAGTTTGGTGCGTTCGCGATCAAGCTCACGCTCGGCCTTGGCAAGTGCGCGCTGATGTTGACGCAGTCTCTCCGCTGGAGTTACTGTACGGCCAAAAAGGGTCTCCTGCGGTTACTGTGAACACTGTGGTATTGGGGGCAAGGATATAAGGACTTGCGATGATGTTCATGATGAAAGGGGTTGTGAGGTTGTGATGTCACAGTCATGGCTCTTCTTGACATTGGTACCCGATGTTCCCTGGACTCCTGCTCTACTTATGACTTTCTACCCATCCTTTGTCCAGACTGTTCAAAGTATTTCTGCAGACACCACATTCGTTCTGATCTTCACTCCTGTCTATCATTGCCTCAGAAATCAGATGTTCAGTATGAAAAGCTACGGCGATGCGTTTTCAACAACTGCAATAGCCTCAGCCTTGACGCATACAACTCTGCCGTTGCCGTTACCTGCACAAACTGCAATAGATCTTTCTGCGCAGAGTCAGAGTTCAATGGGTCGCACTTTCCCTATTTTGATTCGTTATTTTCCAGGCATCGCCATCCAGTGTCCCACAAATGTACTCCGGTCGTCGATGCCAAATTACAGACGAATGAAAAGGCTCGCGAACTACTTACAAAAGTTTCCTCAGGTTCTAGAGCTAGGAATCCAATTAAGAAAACCACCAGGCTACCTACAGATCCAATGAAACTTGCCGCTTATCACCGAGTCGAGGTGATTAAGATGCAGCATAAAGCTGTACCTCTCGATCCAAAGGACAAGTTGGCCTCTCCTCCTTTGGATGAGCGGCTACATATCAAATTCAAATATCGTGAACAGGAAAAATTTTTCTGGGTGCGAAAGGTTCGTGTAGCATCGCGTTTGATCCATCCAGCCTCAGGTAGGGGTACTGTAGACGCTCATCGCGGGCAAGGCCCTGGACTTTTTGTGTGTTCAGTTTAACATTAAGGACGGCAAATCTGTATGTTTTGCGAATTCGTAGGGATGGTGATGTTGCTAACATTGGCTTGATAACGATAGCCCATCAGACTCTCAAAGGGAAAGCCCGAGACACAATTACGGAATAATGCGACCCTTCTGGACCAAGTAGACGACGGATCAGTTCTCATCATCAGTCAAAGTTCCTGAATGCAGCTCAGCACTTGGATATACCTGTACAACCAAGGATGAAGTAATTCTTTTTCTTAATCTTTCAATACAGAGCATCGCAAATAAGGCTATACAATCTAGCAATGCATGGTATACTAATCCTATCAGCAAGAGAGACAACAAAAAGTCCAACCCCATTCAATGGATGGGTGGAAAAAATTACCCAATGAGAAATCTGACGACCAAGATGCACCAATCACGAAACGAGCGCAGCCAGGCGCCTGAGATGCGAAACATTAAGATATGCAGGGACATATGTCTCCAGTCCTGATACCTCCCGAGGTAGCGGTAATTCATAAGGTCCTACTTCTTCTGGCTCTGGCGACAGCAGAAGATGGTCATTGCGATCGTTAGCTTGGACTCGAGAGGCTACCACTCGAAGGATCTCTGGCGAAATCGGATTCTGTGACTCCAATTAAAGTTTTTGCCCTAGGTTTGATGACAGAGATCTTACCTCATAATCAGCGACATAATAGTTGGTGCACATCCTCTGGATCTGCATAGGACTGAGCATCCAACAGACATCGTAGATAATTTCAATATCAGCAGCCGTAGCCTGGTATGGCATCACGTTAGCATGTGTTCAAAGATAAAATCACTGGCAATGATACCTTTTTCAGCTGAAGGAGCTTGGTGGCCTGCATCAAGTGCTCCAGTTGTAGTGTCCCTTCGGGCATATCGTGTGACTTGCACCATTCTTCTATACGGGTTATATTATACTGAATTTGCATAGCTAAGGCATGGCGCTTTCAGTAACGTCAAAAAAAGGTGTCTTCTCAGACCCACGAACCTCGTTTCCAAGATGAAAAATTTCGTCGCATGAGAAGGTCGTTAAAACTCGTTACACCAATCAACTTGAGTAGCTCCGTGATAACCTGTTGCACAACAGATTCCTCCATGTAATAGCTCTTCAGACTCTTCCAGACCCTGTTGAGGAGACTGAGGATTTCGTCCATGCTGAACGCTGGCTGAGTATTTGAATTCAGAAGTCGATTGAATAATCGGCCACCACCGTCACTAGTTGTGAACCCTGGTAGTGACTGACTTTCAATCAGGGCAGGAATGACCATCTTTGAAAGTTTCTTCTTTGCCCCCAACATCCAAGTGTGATAGATGTTATACTCCAAGCTGTCAAGATCATGCTTGACAACAGATACAAGACGCTCGTAATCAGCCCAGTCAAAGGGCCGAACAGCATTTTCCTCACCAGGTCCGATGCCTTGCAACATGTCGCTTTCAGCAACACATATGAAAGAGAGCATCTCATGGACATTGGACAGCCAGAAAATACCAGGAACAATTGCCTCCTCTCCTTGGAAAGACTGTACCTCCATCAGTGACTCATTCAGTGATATTTGAAAGAAACATACCATAACATGGGCTTGAATTGTTTGCATCACGTTCGCAAGGAATCGTTCGCTTTCTGCAATTAAACCATATTTCCACATCTCGTTTGTCACCAAGCTGATAAGGTTGGCTGGGAATAAGATCTCCTTCACAGCCGAAGGATTAGTCAGGCTTGGGACAGGAATCTTCATTCCACGGATCAGACCATCCAGCACATCCTCATCCAACCTCTTGGCATCCATCATTAGCCGGATCTTTTCTTCTGCAGGATCTTCATAATCACGGATTCCAGGAAGTCCATTGATATTGCGGTAGCGCATAAAGTTGTCTTCGCCATTAAATGCCACGGAGACAGCGCGTGGGTTTGCCGTTTGCGACTTCTTGACGTCAAACATGAGCTCGTCAGCTGAGGTACGACTCTCTGGAGGCACCAAATTCAAGACTCCAGCAGAGCTATGTCTACGCTGGTGCCGATTGTTCGAATTGCCATTGACAGTGGTGCCATTGGGTTCCAAAGTACGCAAGTTCGTAGCAAATGTCGGCGAAAGCGGTGGGGGTTGATCGCCTCTTGGACCCTTGGTCAGCGTATTGAGTGCATATGCACGATTCAGCTGTTCCCTGAGACCGCTAACCTCATTCTTGAGCGTTGCAATGACAGAGGTATCTTCCTGAGTACGGACAGGCGTAGCCTCCAAAGCCTTCTGCTGAGCCTCAATTTGGGTTGCCTGCCGCGAGATCTCGTCGGTCAACTTCAAAATTATTTCCTCCTTCTCCCCCAGTCGTGTCGTGACTTCTTCTAGCTTTTTCTCACTTTCAAGCTTGGCCTGGAATATTTCCTCCTTGCGCACCAATTCCGCTTCTGTCGTATGTAGGTTAGTGATGGTTTGTTTCAACCGGGCATCAGTTTCTTCATGTCGGTTCATCCACTGCTGTAGCTGTTGCTGGAGTTCCACAAGCTGTACCTCAATCTTCTTCTTCTCCTCTGACCGTTGTTGTAATAATTGTGTGAGTTGAACAACCTTATTCTCTAGCTGATAGGATATTTCCTGGTACTTAGAAAGCGAGCGAGCTTCTTCCTTGAGGGCCTTGAGCTCACGACGGGCATATCGACGGCGAATACACGATTGCAGGTAGATGACATGACGAACGTCAGACCTGAACACACGACGAGACGCACTGACGTCCGGAATGAGTAAAAGAATTTCGAAAGTATAATTTTTGAATCCTTACACTCCCCGTAACAGGCTCTGTAACAGGCTGGCTGCTTGATACGTCCTTTCGTGGACAAATCGTCGACGGGTTTGCATACCACGGATTCCTGAGAAAAGTGAGTCTGATGTATGATTACCTATAAGTCACGTACTACTCTGAAGAAGAATGGTACTGCGTCGGACATCAAGGAAATATTTCCTTTGTGTGAAAGCACGAATCGCGCTTTGCAGTCTCCTGGCTGCAACTTCACGCCGAATACTCTCCACAAGTTTCCTGGCAAGGATGCCACGCCACCAAGTTTGAATTTTAATTGTCGCCTGGCGTAACGTCCGATACTTTTTCATTGCCATGCGACGACGCATGTTCTTTTGCACCACTGTAATCATCGCGTTGAGCCTATCTGATCGAAGCGACTCCAAACCTGCCAGCATGCCAGCTCTGAAGAAAATTTTGGTTAAACCATTCTGATACATGTCCGTATCCGCGATGGTCTTTTCGAGGATGATAGCACAAAGTCTACAAAGATCCATAGACTGGATCATTGGTTGCCAATCTGAAGATGGTACGAGCATGTAATACCTACTCCCGAGTTAAAGATGAATTTTATACCATCAATCTCTTGATTACTCACCGTTCTGCAAATTCTTCGTACGTCCACCGCGTAGGATATCCAGCACAACTAATCCGAATGGTCTCTAGAACACCACAAGCACGTAGTTGTCCAAGGACTTGTTGAGGTTGAAACTCCCAAGGACGCTTAGCCTCGTTGGGCTTGATGCACCGGATATAGTGAACATTGGTCACTTTGAGAGTCTCCATGAGTGCGATCAAAGAGGACTTGAAGATTGAGCCCTGTGTAGGTTTCCTGGAAGCGAGCAAACCGCGCTTGGCACTTCCTGAAGGGGTCGAAGCACCAGGAGAGGCATTTGATGCTACCCATGATTGGCGACCAGGATCGGGGATAACAGACGAGCGACGCGAGCCACCGCTACCAGTATCTGAGCCAGGACCAGTCGGAGTATTTCCACCCTCTGTGGCCTTGACAGAGTTGAGAGCGGCATCGAGGACTTCTTTCAAGAATGAGTTCCTCGTAGCGGTGAGAAGGGCCATGTGTTCATCTGGAACGGTGTCGCGATTCTTTTCCAAGAAGCCTTCAACCTCGTATGTCACATCCAATGCGTAGTGAGAGATGGTGAAAGACGTATTGCCAAACCGTGGTTTCTTGTAGACATTTCTGAACTCATTTTTTGGAAGGATTTGGGCATTCAATTTCTGCAGGAAAGACGCGTCAGTCCCAGCGGGAAGGCGAGACTCTTCGTCCAATAGCGAAAGAACGCCAAGTTTGCTTTCAATAACGTCAATGCAGGGCTGATTATCGAAGAAGTCGATGAACGTCCAATTAATTTCTTCCTTGACATACTCTTCTTGCTCCAACTTGAAGACATGTGAGTTGAACTAGGAGATAATGAGTGGATCACTACTATCATAATCCTCGGATCAAGATACCTCTTGCTGCAGCTTTTCATTTGCATAATTGATGCTAAACTGCTCAAAAGAGTTCTAAAAAACAAGTCAGTACAAAAAATCTAGACTGTGGATACATACATACCTTCTGAAAATGCTCAAAGCCATAGATGTCCAGAACCCCGATGAACATCTCGGCCCGTTCTGCAGCATCACCATTCTCTCCCGCCAGACTCTCGTTCACGATTGCCACAAGCCACTCAAACATGCACGCATAGATAAATTTCGCGACAGAATCGCGAACAACGATTGCCTGAGCCGCACTCAACGCAGTCACAATTTTCTCAGACCGTGTAATTAACTGTTTTTTGACCGTCCACTTCTTGAATTCTGCAAGGTTAACACCAAGAAAGCGCGTAGAATATTGTAACGCAAGGTCATTGTCGTCGATATTACTCTCATTCCGCATGGATGTAACCTTGATATTGCCGAGGTGAAGCAAAGCGGCTAAAAGACGAAAAACAGCCCATTGTTTCTCCACTGATATACCGACAGTCGACAGTGCCTGTTGTGTTGCTCTAAATTCCTCCGCGTCGTCAACCCCAGTGATGAGCGTTGACAAAGGTCCACCTTGCTTAAGGTAATGGAATTTTGTAACATCCATATCCAATCCAAGGTCCTTGCGCTCCTTTGACGGTGCACCGGCACATAGCTGGTAGAAAATGTGGTAATTCCGTTCTGTCAAGGGCTGAAATACCACTCGGGAGCGCTCAAGGAGATAGGTTCGGATCCGAGCGCCAACAATCTCCTGCTTCCCATCAAAAAGAATCTAATGTTATGGCTTAGACGACGCATAATGGACGAAGACGAGAATCAAACCTGAATGTACTTGCCAAAACGGGAGGAGTTATCATTTCGGGTGGTCTTCGCGTTACCAAAAGCCTCGAGGATGGGATTGGTTGCTAGTATTTGCTTCTCAATCTCACTTGAGTCGTCCAAGGAAAATTTTGACTTGGATTTTGAATTAGGACTGGGAGGATTGACGGAAGCGAGGTAACGCATGATGAACTTGGCCTATAAAAGAACATCAATCTTTCTTGTTTATTGCCTTCAGGAAAAAGTCCGACCGATTCTGTTTTTCCAGCACCACTTAAATAAAGTGAAATGAGAAAAGGACATTATTGAGAAGAATTTGGCTGCCTACCTCTCTCCAGATACGATGATCGTCTGTCCCATTCCCTCCTTGCGCATCGCAGTATAGGCATCTTCTGCAATGGCGAAAAGATGTGGTTCCAGCTCCCCTCTTTTTCGACCGCTGTATGCTTGTATTATCTCAGGACCGTAAAGAGTGACACGCTGGAATGGATTGACGGCTATTAGGACAATTCCACTGTATGTGTAGATACTATGCTGGGCATAACGATTGCGGATAGTGTGTAATACTGATGACAGTGAGGGAGCAAGGCTAATGATGCAAGGGGTTTACACACCAGATGGTTCGTTAAGATGGGATAAGGTGGCCAAGTCGTCTGCCGTTTCTAGAAGAGGGGGATTACGAAGGGGCGGAAGCCCCCCTTTCCCGTCCTTGATTTCCTTCCCTGTTGTATTAATTGTAATTTCCTGATAATTAAGGGTGAATAATTAGGAGTGATCTTCGATGGATTTAATGTACCTTGCCGCGTTCATCCAGGAAACCAAGCTTAATGTTATCGTCAGCAGCTTTGGTCACTGAGACGACCTCGGCAGATATCCAGGCCTGATCCTTATCCTCAAACCAGACCCGCGTGCCCTTGCTGAATATGTTCTCCGCCATGATGGAGTGGCTTGGGGCGGAAGGAAACCGTAGCGAGCGAGGATGGTGAGCAGGAGCAGGTGTTGATGTGTGTTGAGTAACGATCAAATGACGGTCAAAACAACCCAAAATTGTTTCAGCTTTGATATCGACCAGTTGACCTGAAGCAACCTGAATCCCTTGGTTATTTAGAACTCGGGAGTCTGGTGATGCCGTTCCTCTATCATACTTTCGTTGGGAGTCAATCAAGTAATTCAATGTAGTGTCTCAATAGCTTTCACAGAAGTATTCCGAGTGGTGTAATTTTCTATGTGTGGATCATGGAGACGAACATAGGCGTTGCAGTATGATTAAGCGGGTGACCGAAAGAAAATAATTCTCATTCCGATAAAAATACGATTCAGTTGCCTGTGTCGAGGATATTTTCTTACTGTGTGATCGCTTGGCATGTACAGCCTTCGCTGCATGTAGATTTACATAGTTATCACAAAGATTAAGCCCATAAGTGATGGTGAGATGTACTCGCATCAGAACAATGCCGCAGTTTTTTATAGATGCTTATCTTCTGCCTCAGCTGTAAATCTCTCATTTGCGTTGTATCAAAGAACAAATGGGTAGTCGAGATGGAAATGGAGTTGAAATGTGCGTCGATATTCCAGGACGTTTATAATAAGCCGTGAGAATGAAGTAGAATGATGTAGCGTGTTTGGACAGTCAAGGAATACTTACTTACTCTGTCCTGTACATTAGCTTTCTCCATTTTCCTTTCTTTTCCTCCATGGACACAATTTTTGGGCGTAAAAAATCTCGACAACGACAGTCCTCTCTTTCTCAGCAAGATCTTGGTGAACGATCTATCCCATATGACCAACTACCCGCAGCCCTTCGTTCTCCTATACCCGTCGCAACTATTAATCAGGGAATCAGAGGGATTTCTGCACCAAATACAAATCCATCACTTACAGACTCGGGAACTGGCATGAACAATTATACCATGCAACAGCACAGACGACTCAACGATGTTCCTCATAAGCGACCGGAGTCATCCACAATTTCTGTACCATCTACTGGCTTTTCGAATTCCTCCACTCTTCATGATGATTTCAATACTCCTACTCCATCTCCTCGCTATGTCAAGGCGCAAGCACACAGGAGTGAATTGTCTTTTGCCGGCCGAGTCTCCAGCAATGCAGATTTAGGACAACTTTCACCCGGCGACCAGTCAACCACGCCTTCAAGACCGTCATCCGCGATGACCACCAAATCCGACCATAATCGCAGCTCTCGTTATGCTGCTTCCGTTTCTTCTGAGGGGGGGTCAACACACCACCATCATCATTCTATCTCCCAGCTGTACCACCGATTTCCTTTATCCGGCGATACTTTCAGTTTCCCCCGTCCAGAAACAGATGCAGAAATTGAAGCTCTATTCGAGATTGTCAAACGTACGAGGGACTTCCCAGACCTCCCCCGCGATTTGACCGTCGACCAGAAATGGCACTTGGTCTACAATGACGAGCATATCCGCTGGGGTAAAGAAAAGCAGAAGGAACAACAATCGAGAAGGCACAAAGACTCAGGACAATCAACTAATGTTATGCCGGACTCGCCAGAGTGGTATCTGAAGAAGTTCGTAGACAAAACAATTACGGCAAAGCAGGTACAGAGCCTTGGAGTCTCATTGCGGAGCAATGAAATGAGGTATTTTCTGCTGTTCCAAAGGCTTGCGAATATCCCTGATTCTTTTAAGCTGGGTTAAAGCGTTCGTAGAGCTTCAAGGCACTTCAGTTCTCGCAAATGCATTGTCGCAGATCAGCAAGAAAGGTTCATCTAGGCGTGAGGCTGATATAACTTTGGAATACGAAATTGTCAAAGTTCTGCGGAACCTTTTTAATAACGCAGTGCGTCTGGTCCTCAAGTAGTCTGGTCTGCCTAACGCTTTGAGTCAGTTTGCCGCAGACGAAGCATTATCGCATTCCCAAGTAGTCGCCCAGATTGCCTCATCTCTCAACACGCCCTATATACCCACTCGAAAGAATATTCTTGAGATCCTCGTTGGGTTCATATATAGTGATGGATTACACCCTGTCATCTCTGCCCTTGAAGCTCTTAGTCAGGCGAACAATGAAGGCACAGGGTGCTATGATTACTGGTTCAAATCACTATCAGCATCCTTGTCCGGCAGAGGCAAGATGGGTAGTCTTGTTGGCGCCAGTGAAGATGTGAAGCGGGCAGGGGCTGAAAGTTCTTTAAATGAGTATACTGTGAGTTTGGGTTGATCCTCCCAAAGTCATGCTTAACAGGAGTTGTAGCTTGCCAATTTTTACATCATCTCTTGCATTCTCCGCTTCTTAGACGACGTAGACCTACGAGTGCATCATCGAGCTCAGATGGAGATGGCGGGTCTAAGGGACATTTTGGCTGCTTGCGAGTCCTTTGGTGTTTCCGATATCACTAAACAACTTGAGATCCTGCAGCAGATGTTGGCAGAAGACGAGCAAAAACTCCAGGAGCGTCTCGATCAACAGATTCTCGGAAGCTTCACAAATCTGCAGGATATTTATAACGCTGTCCTTGCCAGGATCAAAGATACTAAGGCAGAGGATTACCTCTTGTCGATAATGCAACATATGCTCCTTATTCGAGAAGAGGGTCAATTAATGGTACATTACTACCAGTTTCTCGATTCACTTGTGACCGATGTGGTGATGGACAAGAAGCTAGGGAGTGCAGAGCATAGGTTTGGCCATTCTGTGGAAAGGATCATCGCACAGTCCAATGAGGTGGATCGCTTGCGAACCGATGCTGATGAGGCTAAGACCCTAGCTATGCACCTGAAGGTAGAGAAGGAAACATTAGAACACCAAATTTCTCTCGGAGAGGAGGGTCTCATAGGCAATTTGAAGATCCAATTGACCCAGCAGGAGGAAAAGCTTAAAAACTCTCGTGAGACTGCTTCACGGCTCCAAGGGCAATTGGCAGCGCAGAAACTTGAGTATGAAGAACGAATTGCACAGCTAGAAATGCAGATCATGGAGCTTTTCAGGATGCTCAAGGAGATTGGGGTCGAAGCTTTGGTGGAAAACGGCTCGACTGATCAGAAGGCATTTATTCAAGATTTAGAGAAAACTTTTCAAAGACGACGAACCATCAACATTCTTGAGGGACGCTCAAAGAAAAAGAAAAGTGGAGCGAACGGGACAGTGGACGAAGAAGAGGAAGAAGAGGAAGACCCGGACTCGACGCCTGGTAAATCTGCAAGCCTACGACGTTCTCGACCACCAGGTAGTACAGGCAAGAGGAAGTCATCAAGAAAACCGTTGACTCAGATAGTTGACGAGACTGGACGGGTTTCACAGTTCATGGATGCTGAGGAAGAGGATGCCCAAGAGCAGATTCAACAACAAATGGCAGAAGGCGCTAAAATGGTTTGTGGCCTCAACAGATCATTATTCCTAGTATTGATTGTCAAGTCAGTATTCACCTCAGCTTGGTTCACTGAATAGCATGCGGAGTATTAGAGGTTCGCCTCGTCGTACCGACAAACCTGTTCTCCTCGAAACTCCTTCTAAAGCTCCAAATCTTATGCTCTCTAAATTTGATAACGCCAGCCTTCGCAGCACGGATCGCTCGTCATCTCCTGGTCTCCATGATGATGATAGCGACGTTCCTCTATCCAATAAGAGTAGTCTCGTGACTGACACAGATGACACTCAGCCAACTTCTATTGCTTCGGACGTTGAGTTGGCCGCACCCCCAGGTTCATTTGCAGAACAATTACAGCAACATCTGCGTGCCAGAGGCAAACCAGTACCTGCTATCAATGACACTCCAGCTCCTGAGACGCCCAAATGTCTACCCGAAGACTCAGATCCCGAGGGTTCAACCAGATCTCCAACTTCTTCTCCGCCACCTCCGCCACCTCCTCCTCCTCCTCCTCCTCCTCCACCACCACCACCACCTCCTCCGCCGCCACCACTTCCACCCTCAACTGGTGGTGCTCCGCTGCCTCCGCCTCCACCACCCCTTCCAGGTTCTGGGAAAGCTCTTTTGCCCACTTTTGCTGCCCCGTCTGCCCCAGCCCCTCCTCCTTCTTCCTCGATCGATTCAAATCACAGCATGGCATCGAACTCGGCTCGTGCACCGTTCTTGAGTTCTAACACCGGAATGATGCGTAAAGAAATGCCTTTGACTCCAAACACTAAGATGAAACAGCTGCAGTGGGACAAACTTCCTCATCAACAAGTCTCGAGAACCCTTTGGAAGGATGATGAACCCCAGAAGGAGAGACTCATGCTGGAGAAACTGAAAACAGATGGTGTATGGAACGAGATGGAAGAAGACTTCAAGGCGAAGCAGCTGGTGATTAATTTGATGGCTAGACAGAAACGGGCAGAGTTAAAGAGTGTGTTGGATCCACAGACTCGTAAGCGTGTTGGTAAGTATTATCATCCACTTCCCCGAGGAAAGACCAAATTTTGCCTCCAGAGATTCTTATCCAACGCGTCCGGAAGGTTGAACCGGAGGAGATTGCTCGTCGCATACAGCAGTTCGATCAGGAGATTTGCACACCTGTATTTCTGAGCGAGTTGAAGTCTATCCTTCCTACGGCAGATCAAATTGGTAAGCTCAGCATTTACCGAAACGTGCCTTCAGAGGAACTCGTCGAATTACATCCCTCCGACCGGTTGATGGTGAGGCTTATTCAAATCGACCGACTTAAGCAGCGAATAGAGGGTATGCTGTATAAAGTAGCATTCGCTGAGACCTGGTCATTGTTGAATGATGTAAGGTTTCTCGACGATATGATTACGTGACTTAATCTAATAGGTATGTTGCTAGTCTGCCAAAAAGTTGTTTGAGGCTGGAAAGGCTCTCCTAGATGCCAAGCAATTCAAAGAGCTTCTGAGTGTAAGCGTTGGATCTGGATGTGCCGTTCATGCGTTGACTTTTCCTTAGCTCATCCTTCTTATTGGCAATTATATGAACGGCTCAGGCATCAAAGGTGGTGCGTTCGGCTTTCGTGTGAGCAGTATCAACAAGGTTGGTTCATATACATATTGTGATGACATTCTTCATCGCCAGTCTGAAACTCTGTTATCAGCTCGTAGACACTAAGTCCGTCAACAATACAACCTTGCTACATTTCCTAGAAAAGACAGTTTCGAATCATTTTTCCGATATAGAGGAATTCTTGGATGAACTGGAACGGCCTGCCGAAGCCTACCGGGGTGAGTATACCCAGAAAAATATCGCACTATGGCTGAACATGCTCTCAGTCAACTTACAGGATGTCCGCAAGGGTCTATCTGAATTACAGGAGGGCCTGGGTCATATCCGCCGAGAACTTGACCTTCATTTTTCGGATTTGAATGCAGATGACCAGTTTGCAACTCAGATGTGGGCTTTCATTGGAAAGGCCAAGGAGCAGCTGGAAGACCTTGTGGATGATGTCCGTAGTGCCGAGGCTACCTTTGCTGAAGCGATTGGTTACTACGGAGAAGAAGACAAGAATATGTCAACTTCCGAGTTTTATGGTATTTTCAAGATTTTTGTCACATCCTACAGGGCAAGAGCCATTTTCATTCAACTTATGACTTTATTAACTGTCTTCGCCAGAAATGTAAATCGGATAATCAAGCTGCCCTCGAAGAGAAACTGGCAACTGAGAAACGCAAGCAAGCGATGGAAGAGAACAGAGTGCAACGCTTGAAAGCCCAGGAAAATTCTACAACTGACGAGGAATCTAATACTGTACTGGATAACATACTGCAAATGCTCAAGAATGGCGAGCCAATCCGCAAAGGCAAAAAGCAAAATCGCCAAGGCAAACCACGTCCGTCTATGCCAGTCATTATTAACACAGAGGGTGGAGATCAGACAGGAGATACTGGAGATATCGCGCGTGACATGCTTATCAACCTCCAGTCGCATGGATTCGTAATACCACCTTCTCCCCTACCGCCCTCGACGCCATCCCAGCGGCGAGAAAGACGAAGAAGGGAACGGCCCTCTTTACACCCTGAGAGGGAGATACCTCCTTCGCCTTTATCCGTAGAGATATTGGATACAAACGAAGATTCTACTTCGGAAGCTCAGGCTTCAGATGACCAAGTCCCCGAAAGTTAGGCAGGGTCAGGGTCGTTTTGTGATTTAATATTATTTCATCTGTATTCCATCTGCTTTCCTCACTATCTACGCATGTATTCATCATTGACTACTTTGCATTTTCATAACACAGACTATCTCGATCACGCAACACCAAGAAAATGGTAAAACAAACCTGAGATCTAATCAAACTTTGTTGATCGAACTTTGTTGATACTTTGTTGATGCCGTCTAACGTCACGGGCTGATCTTCGATATTTTCAACGATATTTTCATCTCTACCTTCATTCTAAATCCCAAATTAAACTGCCTGACAGCCTCCTCACTCTCTTTAACATGCGTCCTTGGGCAATCTTCGCTTCTCTTGTTCTATCTTGCGTTTTAGCACAATCCAACAGCAGTCTCGACCTCGACATTAAAGCTATTGAGGCACATTTCAACCAGTCACGCATTGTTCCTGACTTCCTGGCAAACTTCCAACCCAAAGCCTTGCTTGATGTCAACTTTGGTAAGTGATGACCCAAATTACAGTGATGCAACAGCGACAGTTCTCATTGCGTGGCAGGACAAGGGAATATACAACCTGGCCAATTGTTCACGAAAGAGCGTACGTTTCAAATCCCTGCCTTCAGTCTGACTGCTTAGCAAATAAATGCTTGACCCCAGAGGTCGGATCTGCACCCACTTTGACAATCCAAAGTAACAGCCCTCTGAGTGGCAGTTATCTATTGGCCATGCTCGATGCAGACGTCCCTAATTCAAAGCTGCCTCAGGGTAACAATCGTCATTGGCTAGTCCGCGGGGTAACCATCGACCAGAGTGAGTATGATTGACTTCAGACCGCATATCTATCCGCTCAGTCGACTTCTTCCAGACTCCACAGTCAGCAATGCAACCGGTACGGTGACCACACGTTACTGGGGTCCTTGGCCCGCTGCTGGCTCTGGGCCTCATCGGTAAGTCTAGACCGTCCCCTTGAACTCTCAGCTTCCGCTCATATTACGGATAGCTACGTCATCATGCTTTACCCTCAACCTGATGACTTTGCTCCTCCTAGCGAGCTCGCGGGAAATGATATGCCTGTCGGACCCATGAATTGGAACGCATACGTCACGGTATGCAGTCAATTTATTTTTCTCATGCTGCTTACGGACTATCATTGTGTTTAGGATTCTCATCTTAGCGACCTCCTTGCTGTAAGTGATGCCATTGGTAGTGCCCGACTAAAGAGCTAATCATAACTAGGCTAACTATTTCCAAGTTGAAGAGGGAACTGCCAGTACATCGATCTTTTCTACTACGGCGGTTATTACCTCCACGCTACAAGTCGCTTCTTCCCAAGCTTCAGCTTCTACTTCTTTAAGTTCCTCCAACCAATCTTCCAGCACTAATGTGAACAATGGAGCCAGTGCTTTGAGTCTGAGCTTCCCCATTATTTTGAGCCTAACCTCCTTAGCTACTGTTGTGATTTTTTGATTGGTATGAAGGAATGCTGAGCTTATAATTACATTCATCCCTGGAAATAGACAACTGTTGTCGTAGACCGTCCTATGCTTCTAGCTCCATGATGAACACTGGGGTCTTGTGGATTCAATCACTTTACACAAAAGTCATAATGAAAACATCAACGGATTGTGCATTGTCCCCGCCGACTGGCATTAGTATAACATATAACATAATATCCAGATAAAGAACACTCCACTGGTAGTATGGCAGGAGGGTTGTCCACTATTCTAAGGGTTTATCTAAGTGAGATCTCGTTTTCTATTCTCTCTTGTTGAAATGAACTGCCGCACCCGAACTATCACTCCAACACAACATGTTATGACACGACATGCTCCATTTCACTCCAACATGGCGCTAATAATTTATTCCTTTATATTTCCCTTCATCTACGAGACCCTAGACAGATATAAAAATTCATAGTTGTTTTCACCTTTCTCAGTTGTCTACCTTGATAGGTGACTCCTGAGGTAAGACCATCAACTTCTCAACTAGCTTAGAGTCCGTGCTGATCACTGCAATGTAGACTCTTATAGGTAATAAATCAGTCGTCTACCTTGATAGGTGAATCCTGAAACTAAACTTATATCTCAGAGCATCAGTAAACAAGACCTGAAGTACCTTGAAACTCATTGTTTCTGGTAGACTGTCGAAGTGGCACTATAGATTCGTGATATATATAGACATCATCATACAATGGGAACAGTGCAAAAAATAGCAGTCTCAGTCACTCACAGTACAATTATCTACAAAGGATCACATCAAGTGATGGGTTTGTTGAAATATGTTCACTTCATCATTCTAGCATCACCATTCTTGTTTCATTTTTATCTGTTACTTTACATCTGGTCTACTATATCCACATGGGTACTACTCCTAGGACCAGACTCTTATTTTTGGTCCTAGTAATCATGATACATATTTTTCCCCTCCTTATCTTGAGAGTGGGGAATGATGAACAGTTGTGAAATGCCCAGCATGAACTCCTAAAAAGTTCCAGAACACTTGTTACAACTTGAGTCTAACCCATGAATTTTTTCTTACCTTTATTCTTCAGAGCAAATTTTTTCATGTTCTTCATTTTTCTGTCTTCATTCCTATCATGAATTTCACCATGGGTCAACATCTTCACTTCATTAACATACAAGGCTTTCACTGTGTCTAGAATATGATGATGGTCACAGCAAAGGCCAGCCTGACTGGAAATTGAAGTCTCTTGAGAGGCAAATTAACATGCAAGTCCACTTCAAGAAAACTTCACATCAACCTGAAAGTTGAAATACAGATCTCTGGGGTGTCGAACCACTGGATATAAACCTATTCCACAAAAGATATCATGCAAGATCTCACTCATCCTCATATAGCAAACGGACAGGCGAACAAAACTCGAGCAATGTTTCTCATGCTCATGCTCATGACAAACGCAATCAAAAAATTCATTATAATGGAAACAATAATCCAAACTGCACGACCAAATCCTGAACCAAGAAATAAATAACACACTATAGATTTTAATGCTTCAATCTCCATAGCGTTCGCGAGCCTGATATGAACAGCATGGTTTAGAATAAAATTTTGAATCGGCAAAGTCGAAAGCATGTCTCTGGATTTTCGGCTGCTACTTACCGCTTCCTGGGCTTGTTGCACATATCCAGAGTACCCTTCGGCAAATTTGCCTATTTCCCTGGCCTTGGCCGCTCCAAGGCCCACACCTTGCGCATATATCGCCGTTGGGCTACAAAAACATTTGGAAGAGCGTACAGAAAGACTGGGATTGACTTACATGGGTTCTGTCCGACCATCTTCTTCCGTCCCTAACCCAAAGCCCTCTTTCCATCCCATCATCTTGAGCAATTTGTTGCCCATGTTGTTAGAGTCCTCGCCAGGGTTTACTGTCGGGGCTGGTGGGGGTGTTGTAGGGCGAGGTGGAGGTCCGTCCGATTGTCGTTTCTTCTGAAGTTTGTTGGGGCCTCCTTCAGGGATCGGTGCATCCGGTTGGTTGAAGAGAGTACGCCGTTCCAACGCCCTGTCACGGTACTTGGGTTGTTCGGTGGTCTTTCTAGCATGGGCTTTTTGACGGGCCACCTCTCGTAAGTTGGCATCTTTATAATTTCTCTGTAATTTCAGGGCGTTATTCGATTTCCCGCACAACGGGGGAAAGACAGAACAAAAGGAGACGTCAGCTTGCTTTGATATGAAACAACACTAAGACTGCGAGCCTTATGCAGATCAGATTCCCTGTTATGTCGTTTGAGCTGATCCAGAGATTTGAATTGCCGAGCGCACAGCAAGCACATCAGGGCGCTGATATCGGCAAATTCGGACTCGGTTTCTGGAGGAGTGGACTGGGTAGATGGGGCGGGCTCCGCTTTGGTTGTCACGACATTCGTTGAGACAGAGGTGGCCTGCATGCATGAGAAGACCAATAAGAACCAAGTTCCATCGTGGTCTAAGGAGTCCAAAAAAGGTCACCAGAGTGGTTGCACTTGAATGATCCCTGTTATGGGATAATTCTTCTTGGACTTGATTCCACTTGTTAATATTGGTGGCAGTCTATAAAAATCAGAGTAAGGCTAGAAATAACATGGGAGATTATCAGAGATTTTGCCTTTCTACTGGCAATCAATGGTGCCACTTTTTTGACTTGGTGGGCTAGAGCCAATGTTAGGATTATGAAAGGTATGAAACGCCTAGTCACCTTTGCTGGGATCACTAGTGGCTTGCGTGTCATCTGGCAGTTCATTGTTGGAGCCATCATCCATAGACAACAAAGCAGGTTTAACTGGACCTAAGCAAGCAGACAGTTCAATATATATTTGGATTGCATATAGAAATGCACAAGTACCGAAATTCAACTTGGCTGGGCCTTTATTAAAGTTGAGAGTCACCGGTTTGTCAGAAACGGGGAGTGTTGACGGAGCAATTGGCCCATCCTTGACCGAACCTCATCGAAGATTAGTGTAAAAGAAGATGCAACGAAGTGCAACGGCTTGTTACCTTTAGCCTTCTTCTTTTTCTCCTTGTCTTTATCCTGGTCCTTGTCTTTAGCAGAGGAAGTGGCAGGCTGGGCTACTTCATCCACTTCGAATTCAAGTACAGCTGCTGTAGAGCTTTCGTCCCAGTATCGAACCCACGTGCCTTCAGCACCACCTAGACTCATAGACGAGGAGAGACACGCATCATCTCGAGACAAGAAATCGGTGACAGGTTGAAAAGAATAGGGATGAGCAAATGAAGCGGCGACGGGGCGGTCCGATATCCTAAATCCATTTGGATGTATTTGTGGCGACATTGTTGCAGCAAGGACTACTGAAGCGGACTAAACCAAGTCAATGCCATAGAAGAAACCAAAATTTGACCAATACCTGGACATCGACAAATTCTACAAAGGCGAAGCCAAAACTCGCCATTGTGACTTTATCTTTGATCAAAATGATTCGTTTCATTCCTTTTGCGCCCTGATTGTGCACACCCGACGAGGAGAGCATGGCCTGATAGATTGCCTGGGGCCCAGATAGAGGATCTAGGCCACGGAACAGAAGTACAGGGCTCTGAGTATTTCCAATATCTCGCGTGCCATCATTCGCGTTAGCACGGTTGAAGCGCCGGTCGCCATGGGAGGCACTCTGGGAGTAATCAATCTTGACTCGGCGGCCATTGTGTGGGAGTCCTGTTTCAAGAGCCTTGTAGAAAGTAGTGGTTGCTGAAGCACCGTGAGAAGCAGGCGGAGGAACTTGGATGAATGGGAAAAGGGGATCAACGAAGGCACGGGCGTGGTCCACACTGGTGAACTGCGCGAAGCCGAAACCCTTGGATGAACCTTTGAAAAATCCACGACGAAGAGACGTCAATTAGAGCGCATAAAGAAAGGGTAATGTGCAAGTGCCTGATGTTCTGTCTCGAATGATTGTGACGGTTTCGATGCTACATGATTGTGATGTGAGGTATGCTTGTAGCTGAAAAATTGTGAGCAATAGAGTAAAGAGTCTGCGAAGGAAAACAAACATCCGCTTCTGTGAAATCTGGATCTAATCCAAGGAAGATGACATGTGGGCTTGGTTCAGAGGGTATGAGGCGTTTCTTGTTGAAACCACCACCTCGATGGCGGTCGTCTTGGGCGGAATCTTGATAATCGTTTTTGTGATGGTACCCGGCATTATTGGAGGTATCATCGTGTCCATAAGAAGGATCAAATCCCTGGAGCCGCATTGAAACGTCTGAAAAGGACACACAATAGTACTTACCCCAGCATTGAATTTTCGCTTCTTTCCTTCCCCCTGATATTCGTCGTCTCGTCCACGAGGCCCCCCCCGTGTTTCTACAGCCCATGTATCATTCCAGTTATCTTTCCCTTTGTCCCACTCGCGGTTGTAGGCCATTTTTTGCTAGAAAGGATGGTGGAGGTCAGGTAGAAAGAGTGATTGTAAACATGAAACAAACAAACATCACCTTCATCCTTGATCACCATGGGACACGGCAAGTACACATCCTCATTTTCTCAATTATTCTGCTCACTGCGCAGCTTGCAGGACCTGTCAAGGTACTTTTATTTCATATTACCCTATAGAACAGAGTTTATCTGTTTGTGTAGGAAGATCCTGCCATCGAGCGGTTCAATACATTTGTGAGTTTCTGGTTATCCCATCTGGGCTCCTCACCAATGCCCTGCTAGCGCGAAACCGCCTACATGAGATTCAGATGGAGCTCACCCACAGTGCGTACAGCATTTCTCGGCTTCATTGGGGTACCACTCGCAATCTATTACGTCGCGGACAAGTATCAGGTTTGTGACCTGCTTGAGTATGAATCTATGTCACTCATCTAGTCGCACAGGTTCGCTGGGACTGGGTAGGAAAACGTCGAGGTCAGCCGCTAGACTCTACAACGCTGCAGACTGCGTGATATGTCCTAACCATTCGGAATATAATATTACCCTTTGGTCTATTACCATACAGTTTCTTCAAATTCTTTTACAGATTTCTATTCCAGCCGTACAAACTGCACCAATGCAACTGCTGAGAAGAGCATGGGCAGGGGCTCTCTGCGAAAAATTCTCAACTGCAATGTCCAGATGTTCAAGTTCATCGTCCCGAAATTCCTTGATCACCTCTTGAAGTAACGGTATGCTCGGATGGTCACCTGGAAACGACTCCATCTCCCTGAGTTGGCTGATGATGATATACGTATGAGTCATGAGATAGAGCTGGTTGGAGGCTTACTCGTTGTAGTGCTCGCCTATCACAGACTCAACAGCCTCTGTGCAAGCCATCGCAGCCTCTGGGCCCATGAGTGCCGTGATGGCACCTAAACCAAAGCCAGCTACCTGGACTACATTAATGAGCAGCGTTGGCCGTGCCCGGTGCTGCACCTGTAATTTGTTCATCACATACAAATGCTTCTTCTCCTGGTCCCACATTTCCTGTCCTCCAATGAGTACACCAGCCAGCACAAGCAACATTATCACTTGCCTGCAATAGCGCACCTGTCTTGGGCTCTCGGCCAAGAACAGCATGTTGGCCCATATATATCCAGTTTGCGGCTACCTCGCCAGCTTGGTCCACCCTGATCACAGCCTCCAATGTGGCACACTGTTCCCCCGTCAGGTTTCTCGGGGTGGCCAATACAGCTGGATCCTTAGTTTTCTGTGGGTCTGTATATCTAGAAGATGCCAAAGTCTTTGTAGATGTGGTAAGGCTCCGAATTGTAGCCCGGCGAACAGCCTTGTATACATTGTGGGATAGCATAGAGATGTGCAATCACGTGGAAAATCTATCTCCAACTTCACCCCAATATGTCTTCAACGTGAGGATTCTCGTAAATTGTACGCATCTTCTGACCTTCCACAAGGTTTACTCCCTCAGATGTAATTGATATGTCAGACGAGAAAACATGGCCTTCCAGTCTCGGCATGTACATTCAGCTTCATTTACCTTTCAACATCAGCTTATCGTATCTTAGGCCTTCTCGATTGGGATACTACCAAGATCGTATTTACCAAACGTAGCCTGATCGAGTTCCTCAAGAACGTCTTTTTTGATCACAGATAAAAATCATGATATTGAGCACCAGCCATAGGTACACGGATGTAACTGTCGATACCAATTTCGCAGCTATCGCCAAGCTCCCACGTAAGCACAGTTTGACACAATTACTGACACACTTTTAATTTGGACTTCTCAGGTTACGCAGAATTCGGAAAGTTCGCTGCTGCCTCCGGTGCCGCTGCGCCACAAGTAGCTGATAAGAGCGCAGTCGTTGAAGGTTGATATCTTATATTTGCGTAGTCATGGCCATTTATTTGATTAACCCTACTGCCGACCTCAGGAAATAAATCCATCGGGGTAAGTCTATCCGGGCTATCTGTCCCTTCCTTTAACAGTCTCGATCCAAAAATCAGCCTCAAGACAGTGCGGCTGCGGAAACACAAGAATCTGTATACAAGCCCTCTAGGTGCGTGACCTGCTACTTCGCAGTGATGGTTCACACCCTAAACTTCACAACAGGCGCGTTCGCGACGCCCCCGGTGGCAAGGACTCGATCAAGAGTATCTTCGATTCCGAAGAACCCGAAGGACGGGAAGAATATAGACCTTCGCGAAGGTTTGTGTCTTCCGTTTTGCCACTATCACCAATTCTCGAACCATCTTTCACAGGGTCAGAGAACCTCCAGGTGGCAAAGATAGCATTTCACAAGTGAGTCTTAGCATGCACTCAATCATAATTGACTGGACTGTTTATTGACATTGGTAGTTATGGTGAAAGTAGACTTGGTGATATTGTACATGGAAATAACAATGCCTGAGATACAGCTTACGTTCGGTTCGATGTACAATCTCATACCTCTGACAATGATGAATACAAACCACCATCATTGGTATAAGCTCCCCCGATCGTCGGCTCGTAATAAATTGAAAAATCTGGTTTACGCTGGAAGACACCATGACCTTTCCATGTTCACTTCAAAACCTACCCAGTCTTCGACTTTTTTGGACATAGACACCCTCATAAGAAAACTCATTAATAAATGCTTTGGAGTCTAGTGCTCTAAGCTGTTGAAGAAGAATCACATTACTAATTACACCAATGCTTTACTTAACAGCATCAATGGCATCCGGAAAAAAATGCTAACGGGGTCAAGATCTCACCCCACTTTATCTGATCTTCAACCTCCTAGCCTTCACAGGATTTGAGAGTGAAAACGACAGATATCGACTGTGACGTGGAGTTGAATTCAAGATCTATCTGGCAGCTTTTCTCTCTATTGCAATCCTCAACCAAATGGGATTTTCCGAGAGACTTGGGAGATACCATATTGTCATTCTCTCGCTTCGCTTGATTCTTTGCGTTGCTCCTCGAGGCATAAACTCAATTTCCTCAGGGGTCGGTTGCGAACTCGGACTCAGCTCTTAACCTAATTGGGGTCATTCATCAATAATGTTCCACAAATGGAATAAAGAAAGTGATTGTGATTTCAAAAAGAAGTTTACTTCGCCTGTTCATCGGATCAATCACACAAAAAGCCAAAAAAAACCCCAGATTTCCAAACAGAAAAAACAATTCAACATACAACATAGGCTGGATTTTTCATTTGCCTAATCCTACTACCTTCTTCCATCCAAATTTACGACAAACTTTGACAACTTGCCGTCTCCCATTCCTATCAAATTCATACCCTCAAGAACCCAAGAATTCAGAACCTGGTCCTAGGGGAATGTTCATTATACTGAGAGAACCAGCTCGTCCCCCCTAAATTTCCAAAAATTTCCAACGAAGCATCAGAACAATCAAAGCCTCGTTTAAAATTACTGCAGGAGATCTGTATTTCAGCCTAGCGGAAAAAGAGCGAGCTCGATCAACATGATCGGCATTTGTACCGAGGTCCGCATTGCAAGATAAAAATATACGTTAAGTACCCGGATCCTGATGGAGATCCCCGGTAACTCTGCATTCCTTTCTTCTCAGACTGTGGATTTTTTTCCAATCAAACCAAAATTGAAATCGTCCAGGGGCCTCTCATCATCCTGGTAGATCTTAAGCATGTGCTCAATACACTGAACCAATAATTATATTTACTCAAGAAATCTGGTATTCCACCCAAGAAGGGGGTAAATCTAATAACACAAAGAGATCACCTAACAAGCACCGACGAGTACGCAAATAAAAGCTGATAAGGTAGACAAATTAACGAGAACGTAACGATTAGTACAAAAGACAATACCACGGAGGATAAGGAGACAAATGATCCGCGATGGCAGGCATAACAGCAGGGAGGATATAACAGTTCACGCCGATTAGCCACTAAAGCACCATATCTTGATATCGTGATCATCGCTCCCAGAAACAATCTTATCCTCCCCAAGTGCAAGACAACTCACGGCAGCCTCATGACCCACGAGCGTCGCCGTGCATTTTCCCTCTCTTGACCATACCTATAATTCAAAGTTCAATTTGTCGAGCATAGAGATGGAATCGTCACACACTTTTATAGTACGATCATGACTCCCACTAACCAACCTCAATTTGTCACTTGCAACGCACCACACACCTTCAATATGTCCAAAAAACGTACGGGTGGTCTTCCCAGTCTCTATATCCCACAGTTTAATCGTATTGTCTAAGCTTCCTGATACCAACATCGGTTTTTTGCGTTTTTCAACTACTTTCACTTCCGAGTCCGTGGTAGGATAGGGGGAGATGGTAGAAGAAGAAGGATCAAGCGGAATAGAATCGTTAGATGCACTAGGGCTTGACTGCACCGCGGCCGCCATTTCTTGGGGTGCAGTAGCCGATGGAGAATCTGTCTGTCCTTCGCAGTCCTCATCAACTAGCAACTGCAAACTCTGCACTTGTCCAACATGTCCAGTTAACTGCCTGACACACGTCCGCTGCGTTAAATCCCATAGCCGTATTGTGCCGTCATCAGAAGCGGAGAACAACATCTTCCCGGGATCGATCTGGAGTGGGCACGTCGATGGTGACGATGTCATGGAGGGTGTGTCCAAAAGCGATTGGCCCAAGGACGGGGAATCTCCATTCGTCGCAGTCGAATCCCATAACTGTACTGAATTGACCCAATCCGAGTGTCCTCGCAACGTAAACGCTCCTCCGTTTCTTAGATTCCACACTTTGATTGTCGCATCCACACTCCCAGATGCCAGTACATTTGAATCGTAGTTCAAACACACTACACCATCGGAGTGCCCTGACAATGTCCGAATGCACTTTCCCCCCCTCCAATCCCACACCTTGAGTGTGCTATCCATGCTTCCTGTGATAAGTTTGACCTCATCAAACTGCAATGCTTTGACAGCTCTCGTATGACCCTTTAGGCAATGCAGCTCCACCCCCGTTTCCATATTCCATACTCTGACTGTGCGGTCATATGAGCCAGTAATGAGGACCGGGAAAGCTGGATGTTGTAGCGTTTCTGAGAACTGCAAACACATTACACCATCGGTATGACCCTTGAGCGTTTTAACCGTGCACCGCCCTCGTCTCCAATTCCTTTCAATCGACAATCGTTCGCTGTACACGTCCTTCCAAGGGCGTGTGACAGATCGTGGTATCGAACCCGATGGGGTGTCTGAGGTTGGAAGAAGCAAGGAGCCTGGTGCAATCAAAGAACAGGCATTATCATTGCCCGAGACAGCATCTTCAGATCTCTGACGTTTGAGAGGTGGGGTTGAGGGATCGGTCAAGCAATCACTGGCGAGAGGTCGTTTGAGCAAAGAAGAGGTTGTAAGGGATATAATGGTGGACGTGGACTCTGCGATCGAAGGTAAAGGTAATCGTACGAGTGAGGGAGCGGTGGGTGAACAGGGCATGGGCGTAGGAGATGGAAGTCGGACGACGCGTTTCTTCTCGAGGATGGGTAGACCCCAGCCACACTTTGTGCACTTCTGGCCGATGTGTTGTTCACAAATGCCTCGCCAGAGGATATCGTCGTCTGCGAGTGACCGCCAGCGGCGAGACACCTGGGCTGCTCGACAGAGGGAAGTGGCATCGAGGTCGGTCAGGATTTTGAGAGAAACTTCACGAGGAAGGACAGCAAAGGGGTCGATACGGATGAGATGAGCAAGGAGTTCTGTGAGGAGCGAAAGCTGGGAAAAGCAACACATTGTAAGGAGGCCCTGTAGAATCAAAGCGCGCCGGGGATGGGACGACGAGGAGAATGCCTGCCAGATGGCGTTGACCTGCTCTCGCTCCTCGAGCGGCAGGACATCCAGCGACTGTTGGCACGGGTCAGTAACAGAGTCATGTCGGGTAGACCACAGACCTGCTGAAGCTTGAGATTGGTACCCTCGTCTGCCATGCGCTGATGGCGCACACACAGCTTCCTTGGGGGCTGCTGAGGCGGGCGAGCACAAGGCTCCGAGCTGCTGGAAACATGTTGGACGTGCATGGCGTCGCCGGGGCCGAGAGCGAGGAGAGTATCACAAACGTAGGAGGATTGGTTTACTATAACTGTCATATGTGTATATATATATATTATTTGTCCGCGATGTCGCCATCGCAGGTCATCCTTTTGCCACTTATCATAGCACTTTTTATTCATTCAGCCTACATGCCGCGTCATTCAATTCAAAATATATCAAAACGAATCCAGCCTCAATCCAGTGTCAGCCTCATTTGTTCAACAGGCACCGGTACAAAGTTGTCCAGCGAAATAGACCGCGAGGCCAGCTCCGGTTCACAGTGCGGCGGAACAAGCTGGCGTAGGAGGTCTGGTCGCACAGAGAGCTCTGCACCAGCGTCAAATCGAGCATTTATCCTGCGAAAAAAACAGCACTTACCCTCCCGTGTAAAGTTGAACAGAGGTGGAAAATCTCGTCCATTCGGCATCCTTGCACCTTCAACACGCAGCTCGTCAAAGAATGGGTGAGCAAGCGCCTCAATCGCACTCGACCGTGCTCCAGGTGTGTACTCCAGCAGCTTCGATACCAAGTCAATGGCCTCAGGTGCCGTGCGGGGCCGAAAGACCTGAAAGAAAAACAAATCTGTCATGTTACTCGCGACAGAATAGTCACATGAAGCGCACTTTGGAGAATGGATGTGGCTTGATTTGTGGAAATTTGTGCTCCATATAGTTCGGATTCATGGTTTTAATCTGCTCTCGTGATGGGGTACCCAGCACCTTGATAATCTCTACCAGCTGGTCAATTCCGCTTTCGCCAGGGAACAGTGGTTGTCCGAGCATGAGCTCTGCCATCACACATCCTGTTGACCAGATGTCTGGGAGAAAGGAGACAAGTCAGTCCACTTGAATTATTGTCATTCATAGAATACTTACCAATATTGGTGGTGTAATTAGTTGCACCGAAAATCAGTTCGGGCGCCCGATAATATCTTGAGCAAATGTAGCTGACGTTTGGCTCGCCTGCAACTAGAATTTTGGCCGAACCAAAATCACAAAGCTTAAGGACACCAGTCGCTGGGTTAAGAAGAAGATTTTGGGGTTTGATATCGCGATGGCATATGCCAACACAGTGGATATAGGCAAGAGAACGAAGGAGCTGGTACATGTACAATTTGATCTGGAGCATGGGCATGGGCTGTTTAAGTTTCGCATAATGGCGACTGGCACGGTAAACGGTTTCTGGAACATATTCAAGAACAAGATTAAGATAAACTTCGTCTTTCTACCTCGATACATCAGTCAGATCGCTGTAGGGCGCTTGGCTAACGGACCTTGTCGCCATTTGAGTAGAAAAAAGCTTTGAGGTCGACGACATTCGGGTGAGAGACTAGTCTCATGATCTGGAGCTCGCGATTCTGTGGAACAAGAATAAAAGATCAGCTGCTCGAGAGAGAGGGGATCAGCCATTGATCCGGGACACACCTTGAATCGCTTGTCCTGGAGTACCTTCTTGATAGCAATATCCTGTTCTGAAGGAAGAAGCTTTGCCTGGAAAACGACACCAAAGGAGCCATTGCCGACGACCTTACAACTGTTGTAGGAAATCTCCTTGGTCTCTCCATCCTTGCCATCGGAGGCGATGACCTTGACGACCTTATGGGGATCGTCGAGGTCTAGAAGAGCGTAGGGTAAGTATGGAGCAGAAACAAGAGAACAAAACACACAAGATATCTTGACACCGTTGATGGGTCCATGCGTCGCCATGACTGTGGATGGTTGTAGTTACAATCTGGGATCCATGCACAGGTCCGCGCAGTGCACGGGGGGCGTGTTGGGTGCACGGGGGATTACTATCCGATCAGGTGACCGACACATACGCACAAATACTAGATCTAGCTCGCTGCGGATCTCCTCCTGTCGCCTGTCATGTCATGTCCCAGGCCATGTCACAGATCTCTCCAGATCCTCGAGAATCTCGACAAGAAGATACCAGTAGATCCCGTAAATTTGTAGGCATAAAATCTCTGCAACCTGTATTATTTATATCTCCCTCCATATGCTATAAATCTCTTTCCGTCTGTCCTCGGTCTTCTCTCTATCCATCATGTCCAGCCTTCCTCAAAGCTGGGCTTCCGGCTCAACAACCACCACTGCACGGAGCACAGACAGTACACCACCCACCAGTACTTCTTCCCACTCTCAATCCCTCCCGCTCACCAACACCCGATATCGCCGTGCATCCACTGACGACAAACCATATCCAGGGAGCGGAACACCCAAAGACCCGTTTGTCGTCGACTGGGCCCTCGGTGATCCTGAAAACCCTTTCAACTGGTCAAGAACTAGACGATGTTTTATAACTGCCCAAGTACGGTGCATTCTCTCCTTCGCCCTCGTTCAATAGCAAAATAATTACCCTCCCTCGCAGCTCGCAATGTCCACATTTACCGTTTCATTTAGCAGCTCTGCCTACACAGGAGGTCTGCAAGGCATACAACACGATTTGAACGTTTCCAGTGATGTCGCTATCCTCGGCATTTCTCTTTACGTCCTCGGTTTCGCTTTAGGGTGCTTTCATTCTCCTACACAATCTTGAAGCCACGCACTCAATTCATTCCAGCCCCCTATTATTTGCACCCCTTGGCGAGGTACTTACTTTCTTCAAACCTGCCGACAGTGTGATAATTTCGGCTAAACTCAGATGTTCGGCCGCGTGAGTCATCTATCGGCATTGATCAACAAAATATCAATTGGTTGCATAGCGCATCATTTTCATCGTGACACTTTCACTGTATACTTTGTTCCAAGTACAAGGTGCACTTAGCAAGAACTTGGCCACTCTGCTTTCTTGCCGTCTCATCACGGGCATTGCCGGCGCTTCTCGTACGCTTCCCTCCCACTGTCTCCTCGCTTACCTGGTTTCAATCTTGTTCATAGCTCTAACTAATTCCGGCGGTGCAGTCTCAGACATTTGGGATTACCGTGAAAGAGGTTTAGCTTCTGCCATTTATGCAACCGTCCCATTTCTGGGTCCAGGTGCGTACAGTCTGGACTATTTTGGTCCTGTATCCAACACTACACCCATCAGTCATTGGACCCATTGTGGGCGGCTTCGTAGCAGAAAATTCCCGACTCGGATGGCACTTCAATTTCTGGCTTATGTTGATTTTGTCTTTCCTTACACTGGTTGTCGGGTATTTCTTCACTCCTGAAACGGTACGTTTACCATACTTTGAGGCATGAGTAATCTAATGATATCCTTGGGTGCTAGTACAAACCAGTTCTACTCCGATGGCGGGCACAGAAACTGCAAAAGGCATCGAATAATACTATATATTACACCACAGTATATGATCTTCACCGTTCCAAATCATTTTTCCAAACTATGCTTACAGATCTCAGCAGGCCTTTTGGTAGGCTTTCCTGTTGCAAATTTCGCTATTCAAGACTCATATTCATTTATCTAGTCTTCATCGTAACCGAACCTATTGTTCTTCTGCTATCACTCTACATCTCTATCATGTATGGTACCTTATACGCTCTATTCTCCGCGTTTCCTATCGTCTTCCAGCAACACAGAGGGTTCTCACCAGGTCAAAGCGGTCTAGCTTTCATTGGTGTCGGGGTTGGCATCATTATGGGTACTATGACGCAATCTATCCAGAATAAGATTTACCGTCGCAGCATGGACCAAAGCGAGACGGGTCGTGCTCCGCCTGAAGCGTACGCTCTCACTGTTGTTTCTAATTTCTTTGAGTTCACACGTGCTGTTGCTTTCCAGCCGCTTACATATGGCCATCGTGGGGGGTATTTTTGCCCCTGTGGGTCTCTGGTGGTTCGCATGGCAAGTGCATTCATACTCCCAAATGAACTCGGGCCTCACTTCCAACTTGCAGGACATCACAACCGAACATTCATTGGATAGTCCCGATCCTTGCGGGCGCGCCATTTGGTTTCGGTATCGCACAGATTTTGCAAAGTCTCACAGCGTACCTTATGGATACGTATAACGTGTACTTTGCTAGTGCTATCGCTTCAACGGTTGTTTTGAGATCATGTTGTGGCGCTGCATTTCCTTTGTTCAGCCCGAGTATGTTCGGTGCATTGGGAGATCAACGTGCTATGAGTGTGTTTGCTGCTCTGGCGACTGTTTGCACACCCATTCCTATCCTTTTTTGGGTATGTCCGCTCCCTGAGGTTGTTGCCAAAGCCGCTTATCCTGTTGTCTGATGGTATAGAGATACGGATGGTGGATTCGAAGCAAATCCCGTGTGGCTTTCAAAGATAGTGACCTCCGACGAGATACATCATCGAAATCGACTGCAGATGAATGCAAAATCTCGCAGCTCGGCACTATTCATGAAAAAGACAATGATCAAAAAATTACCCTGCCGACGGAGGAAATCCCCCGATGTGGACTTGTCAGTCAGGCACTCGACAGTAATAGTCGACAGATTTGCGCTATTCCAAGGGTACATTCGTTCCTGGAACTTGAATCCCAACAACCACGCCCGTGTCGGACAAATTCCTGAATCTAGCAATAATTTACACACCTAGTACACGACTATTCCCTCGCGGGTCCTGAACGCCATCTTGTTTAGATTCCTAATTCAGGTGCTGATCTGTGGATGTAACGACAGAAGATTTGCTCAGCTGGTAGCGCCATTTGTATTTATTTCACACACAGACTCTTAACAAGATTATGCTCCTCATCCATAGTTTAGACAGGTTCTTATAGATGCATTTACCCACATGTCATTCTTGTTCATCATCATACGTTTCAATCGTTGTTCAATAATTTCTTCGCGATGATACTAGATCGGTTGTGTCAATTTGGCATTCGGAGTTGTTGCGTCATCCGTCATTCGCTCAAATGTGATGTTTGTGAAAAGCTATCTAATTTAATTTGAGAGACAGATCGTTGAAGGGTAGTTTATGCCGAAATGTGAAGTGAAGTGGAGTAGATACGTCACCCCTGATCTTCTTATGCGGTAATTTGGGCAATGGGTTTAATTACTTCTTCGGAATGGTTTCATTCACGCGAGAGAGAGGAGGGGGAGTCGCCCTTGTGCAAGGTCAGACACATGTTTTGCACGTGTTGATGAACTGCAGCTTCGAAGCGCCGATGGTTATTAACTCCATCTAATTCAGCGTGTGCAACATGTGATGATCTTGGGTGCCATACTCGATGCGAAGACAGCCTATCAAAGGCGTGGACCGCCCATTATGGATGACTTTCGCTATCTAGCAATGCGTATACCTAGAATGGGTAAAAGAGAATATGCCATACCGACTCGAGGTATCATAATTACTTCATAATAGAACTGGTTCTTTGTTACCATCCATGTAACCGTCAATACAAAATACTGAGTTGTCAAGTGTCTCCTGTCATGTTCAAGGATGGGTTGTCAGGGCATAAAAGAGTCATGCGACTTGAAAGAGGCAGCTATAGCTTATTTGTGATACCATTAGATACACGAGGACAAGTTACATCTCTTGTGCTGATCGTACCGCAGTTTCTATCTCTTACAGGTATAGCATAGTCTATTGTTGATGGCAGCGTAGAGATTGAAGAACCGGAGATCAGTGAAGCGGAGTGTCGTAGAATAGTCCATGTTGGTAGCTTGCAGACACACATTGATGTACAATTATTTGATTAGAGGTGATGTATTTTCGTTTACAGGTGGTGGGGTGGCCAAGCTGTTGGAGCATAAGATTTGCGTACAGTATGTCACTATGTGACTTTGGTTGAAAGTCGAATCTCATCACGCTGATTACTCTTTCAGAGATCGTGCAAAATGAAAAAAATGATAACTGTGTCTTCAACCTCAGTTTACAGCTCTGAATTCGTTTTCAATTTCCTCAAAGATATTCTTCATGGTTTGCCAAGAACATCTTAACAAGAGGTTCCTCTGAGACACTGGAGGGAGCAAGCGTCCAATCTCTTTGACAAGATCTCTAGCTTCGATCTCTCCGCACTATAATAAGCCTCCAGCTTCTATCCGCAAAGGCGATTGGTCTCTAGATTACGGAATCTGAAACGGTCTGGGAGAATCCTCATGTTTGAAAATCATGTCCGACATCTTGGCGCAGACCTTCCCCAGATTCCCTTCAAATTTCCCAGATCGAGAAGTTAAATTTTAGTCATCTTGTGCAGCAAGGTGTTTTCCTGATGATCTCTAATCAACTCGTCAAATTTGGAGATAGTCTATTTTTATAGCTAAAAACACTGTCCATTTCGGAGTGGTTGCTTTCATCACGTGCCTAAGAATAGATGGAAACGTGTATGCTTTGCCGAAACCAATGTCCCTGCGCGGTGTAATTTTAAAGAGCCTACAATGATACCTATTTATCAAATTTTCAAGTCTGGCATGAACAAGATGATACATTCAACCTTCAACTGCTTTATGTTTTCTTAATCTCATTTATTTCTGTTACCTCGGGCTGTCCCCTCGGGGTCATTAATCGATCCGATCATGGGTGTTTATATGTTGTTATGCAACGAACCTCAGGAAAGATGGGTTTCGAAGCTAGTCAAAAACAACGATCCCGTGAAACGCAATTGAGGTGGAGATGGCCTCACACCTGAAAATAAATCTTTACGTCGGGGTTTCGTAGTTCAATCTCATGGAATCTTGGATTTCAGCCCTCCAACTTTCTTTTCTCATCATCGTTCCTAGATTCACTTGTACAATTGTACTTGACATTAACGGCAACAATACTCCTGGCGATGATAGGGTCGTGTTCAAGTCCCTCCATATTTCCAGTGATTCTCATGTGAGGTCGGCGCTGAGACGCCCCAACCAGTGCCGGTAGGTCTGCTATGGCTGGGTCCGCCGCCGCCATGGTAAGGGGCGTGGTGGTATACCCTTCGCCTCCTGTGATTGGGCCAGGCCCCATCCTCGCTGAAACAGGCATCTGTGTCCCTGACCCCATTTTCAGCCTCCCCTTCCCCGTACATTCGGCTTCGTTTGCGTCGGCCATGCCGATCAGTTGCATCATCTACGTAAAAGCGTATAAAGATTGAATTTGCTGAATAAAATCCAAGTTTGCAGGAAGACTAATAGCCGGACTGACCTGTTGCTTGAATTGGTATTGGTGGACCTAATACATCACCCGGAGGAAGATGAAAGCTACGATCGAAAGTAGGAGTATTGTCGTGGTTGGTCCCCCGAGCGGTAGGCAGCATGCCACGGTCTCGTGTAAGGTCGTTGGCACCTACCGGTTGCCTGGTGGGTGTGAACACATTTTGGCTGAAAGAAGGTTTCCGAGGGAGGGATGATGGTAGAGCAAAGGTTGATGCTGCTGAAAAAGCCAAGGGCGGGAGTTCCGTATCGCCCGGTTGAGAGATTATTTGCCCGGGTTCGGGCACAGAGACACGCATGAAGTCTAGAGCCACAACAGCTCGCTCGCCAGTTGGAGGATCCCAGGCTCTTGTTGCTTGTTCTGCTATGTCGTCCAGGAGCATATGAGTATAATTAAATTTGTCAGTCAGAGATGGGGCTGGAAATCTGAGGCAAATAACACATCACATGGCGGAACACTAGACATGAAGATTTGTCCAAATACCTGCTTCCGATGTGGTTAAGGACAAGAGCCTGGGCACCAACGCGTTTGGCAAATTCTCCAGCCATCACAGGCGTGGAGTGACCTCTTGCTAGAGTTGTCTTCATGACGACTTCCATACTCCTCTTAGACAGCTTTCCATTCACATCTCTTCCAGGAGATATCGTAGAATCAGTAGCTTCGTGGATCAGTAGAGTAGGGCTGGGGTCTTGACATAAGGGGATGAGGGGTGAGGGATCATAAGTATCCCCGAGTACCACAATTTTATGCCTAGGAGATGTTATTTCATCGAATATGTAACCGATGCATGGCTCTGTGAAACGTTATGGTTGAAGTATCGGTATACATAAGCATCCTTACCACGATGAAGAATAGGGCCTGCGTGAATTGAGAAGTGGATTGTTCGTCTTGAGGCAGGCGAGTACATCTGAGAATCTACGTCACGCCACAATCCTTGGTCATCTGCTAGAATGTCCCTCCCTGGAAGTTCACTGGAATGCAAAACATCCCAATTCCTATAACTCGAAGACGCATTTGGATCATCCCCGTCAAATGGCGGATTACAAGGTGTTATGGGATCATGGGTTCTCAAGAGCTCGTGGACGACATATGCATCGGAAGTACGCGTAAATGTCATTTTAAGGTTTTGACGAATGAATGAACGCAAACCGCAAGGGCCATAGATATGAATCGACAACTGGGGGTGAAACAGAAGAGATTTTTACTCGGTTCATAAGGGAGTCAAGAGATCATGTACCGCTTTCCTGCGCTCACTGAGAGGATCATCGATGCCGGGTGCTCGGAGAATATTCCGCAGAAGAGTTGGGATTCCCATTATATGGTCGGCTAATTTCGAACATAAGAAATACACAGACTACATAATGGCAAAGGGCACCATGCATGTGAGTCACGAAGAGTTTGTCAATTTGGCTGATCTTGATGCGGGGTTTTCGACATTGGAGGACGAATTGGCGAGTAGTCCCCTCTGCACAGTCAACCACTAGAGTTGAATGTGAGAGGTAGAAGAGACGAGACTACAAAGGACTAACTCCACAGATTATTTCCCTCAAAGAAGTCGCAGACGAGGGAAGAACAGTTGCGATTCAGAGTGGGCCCTCCACCGCTAGAGGTACCTAAGAAAGTCACATTCATTGTAAGCGGCTTCTGGACTCCTGTGTTAATTACGTGTGGCACAGATGAATACACAGAACGGCGCAGGACGACATGTGAGCTAGAATTTAGGTCCACGTGACGGATTGGGCTGACAGTTGAATAGTGATTATTATTCATTCAAGAGTTTCCAACATTCCTCCATGCACAGTCGCTCCTTTCTACACCCAGACTACGCCTACAATATCTCTGATACTCACACAAAGGCTCCAGATATCTTTGTAGTCCCCCCAGAGGAAGATCAAATCCCTCCATGGTGTTGTTACAACTCTCAGCAGAGCTGGTCTGCCGAGGACGAGGAAGAGAATAACTTGATATACTCCCAGGCATCCACCAATACTCCCCTTTTCTATAGAGACGTCGCCGGCATGGAAGGCCTCATTTTGCCCATCCGCAAAGGATCAGCCGAGACAAGGTCAATCGTCGATGCGTTAGGCGATGCAGATGACTTCTTAGATCATGAGTATGATCCATACAGGCGCATGGAAATGGACTCCATGGTAGACGATGCAATTTTTCCTGAGATGGACACGGACTCTGGATATGCTCGCCACCACCAACACTACTTCCAAGAATATGGAGTTCAGCTTTCCCGTACACAAGTTGACAATGATTCAGATATAGTTGAAATTATCAAAGTTCGCAAGAAATCCACTTTCATTGATGGTCCTGAAAATCACCCCTGGTCTTCTTCGGATAGGCTTGCCAGCAAATTGACTTTGCGCTCCCGAGCCACCAGAGCGTTTCAAATCCTCAAAGAAAACCTTCAGACGTCATCTAAAACAGTTTTCAAAGCAAAAGGCTTGGATGGCTCGCTGTCTCATAGTTCTCCCAGATTGCAGTCTAAGTTACAGTCAAGACCACGGGCTCAGGATGTCTTTTCTCCAACTGAAGATCAGCCAGATTGCTCTTACACATCGAAGGTT
>Ga0153946_1000042_pt1 | contig 39509 bp, 50 predicted proteins | sample TSNJ030MetaG_FD_104751 | JGI IMG/M metagenome (GOLD analysis project Ga0153946, IMG submission 104751) | Attine ant fungus gardens microbial communities from New Jersey, USA - TSNJ030 MetaG | ecosystem: Host-associated > Fungi > Mycelium > Unclassified | place: USA: New Jersey, Wharton State... | reverse complement strand
TCTTCTTATTTTATCCAAACAAAAACAGCTTGTCAAGCAGGTTATAAGCGGCTTACCAGATGGCAAAAATAAAAAAGCTCCCGACGGGATTTGAACCCGAGACCTCTACCTTACCAAGGTAGCTTAGAAAATCACTTTTACCCCTGTATAATCAGCACTTTAATGGTTTTTTAAATAAATTTTACCCTCTATTTTACCCTCTATGATAATTTTAAAAAGTGATTTGGATAATAGTAATAACTTTATGCATCATAATATACTCATAATATACTAGCATATTTCATGGTGTAGTGCAATTTTACTTTTGCTATTTAATTTTTGTTTATCCCAAAGGGATGGGTCGGATAATGCCATTTAAATTAAAATGAAAAACAGCGCGACTTCTTTTAAAGAATTATTCCTTTGTTCTTCATTTTAATTTAAACTATTATGGTTGTCTTAACATGCTTGTCAATCCACTCAATAAATTTATCTTCTGGAATATAAAAGCTTTTTCCTATGGTGATTTTAGGAAACCCTTTTTGATGAATAAGGGCGTATGCTCTATTTTTGCCTACCCCGAGCCTTTCTTGAACATCTTTCGGTCTCAGCATCTTTCCACTTTGTTTTTCATTCAAGTATACCATCCTATCTTTTTAACAAATATTATGTCATCTATCTACCATCAAAAGATTCTATTAATGACTTCAAATAGGTAACTATTGTCAACTTTCCATTGAGGGTCATTTTCTTTCTTTTTTTCAATGGCTTCAATAGCCATGTTAAAATATGCACTATCCACTCCAATGAGCTGGTCTTTCAATGTCGATATGTCGTGTAAGTTTAAGTCATTTAGCTGTAAGCACATTTTTAAGTATTGTCCAGCGTCAATTGTATACCCTCGATTAATAAATTTCCTAGCCCTGATAATTGAGCAAAGCGGGTATTTGCTACCAATATAATAGAGTTCCTTATTGATGATGCGCTCCAAAGCGCTGCTTGGAAGCTCTGGCTTATTATACCTATAGTCGTATGAGCATGTGCAGTGCACGAAATCATAATTTTTATGTATTTCTTTAACTTCACCCCAAAAACGTATCACAATCTGGATTTTGTCTGAAAGGGTAAGTGCATTGCTTGTAATATATATTGGTCTATATCTTTTCTTTTTTGTTTCGTAGTCTTCTGTATTTGTCAAGGTATTCTCTTCGTCGGTTTCAAAATTATGTGAAATTTCATCGCTGCTTGTGTTTTCAGAAGCTATACCGGAGCTTCTGACGACGACACTGATCTTCCCATTTGCCACAACTTTCCCAGATTCGGTCTTCTCCTCTTCGATGTAAATATTGGTGCCATGCATGATATTGAATCTGTTCACATAATATTCAGCTACCTTTAACGCCGCCTCCCGTGTTCGAAGATATATATCATAATCATTTGGTTTCTCATTGGTAAGAAGCGACACAATGGCACCGCCAGAAATTATTGCGTTTTCCCTAACAAGTTTCTTTACGTTATCATCATTTATACTTTCAATCCATTCTTTAACTTTATTATTTAAGGCTTTCTTAATATTTTTACCGTTCATTTTATATGTCCTTTCGGGAAAATTTATTACAAGTTTAAATAACTCTCAATGTCATTCCATGTATAGCATCGTTTTTTCTCCCAATCCATATTCCAACTATGCACGCCACCATAACAAATTTTTATCTCTGCATTACTGTTATATAAATTATTAGAGCAATCATCAACAAATATAGAATGATCCCCAGTAAGTAAACCATCATTCATATTTATATGCGATTTGTCTTTATATATAGCAGAATCGATTCCTATAAATTCATCGATAGGAAGATCATTATCAACTATCATAAACTCTTTCAATTGCAAATTTTCTAGTTCGCCGAGTGTGGCAACGATGATTTTGTAGGCGCTACTTAATTTGTTTATGGTATGTTCTGCATCTTCTTCAAATTCTAACCCATCAAAAAATCTAGGTGTTTTAAAATAATAGCTCAATACTTCTCTAGTTAGCTTGGGGCATTCGTCAGAAAAATTATATTTATCAACCTTCCGCCAACGTGCTTTTTTACCTCCGCCCCATACAAAATCTTCATTATACATTTCACATATTCTTTTTCTTGTATTTACAATTGTTCCATCGAAATCAAGAAACAATTCTGGTTTTTTATTATCCATCAGCATCCCCGCTTCCGTTAACTAAACGTTCTTATATCCTTCGCAATATCCGTTTTTATCGACTTTAAATCCTTTTTCTTTTACCAAGGTGTTCCACGGCTCATTTTTACGATGTCGAATGCAATCTTCTCGGTCACACTTTAGTAAAGAACAATAGATCAACCGGTCATCTTTTTTCATATTTTGAATTTTGATATTCTTTCCGCTAATGTGTAAGCCGGAATTCTATATCCGTAATTATACATGGTGAAATCAACTTCTGTCTCTATTCCATCAAACATTTCCACATCACTAAGGTTTCTTCCGTAAGCTTCATCAATATTATCGCCCCTTTGAAGAATCTTTATAAGCCTGTCTCTGCGTGGAACACTTATGTAGAATGAAACTATATTTATGTCACTAATCTTCTGTACTTGTCTAAGTCCGCTTGGGGTTAACACCGCCACCGCATTATCTTTTATATAGTCTCTTTTAGCAGTACCATAATACCATCCATTGTATGCGGCGGTTTCTACAAATGGTGCTTGCAGCTTTAATCTACGAAATTCAGATTTTGTTACAAAATGATAATCCACACCATCAACTTCGCCGGTTCTGGGTTCCCTTGTGGTATACGATATTATATTATTAAAACCATATTTATCTACTAGTATTTTTTCTATTGTGGATTTTCCGGCACCACTCTCTCCGACCAGTACAATCATCACATTACCCCGATATCATCGAAAATAATAGCTATTCTCTCTTTTAGCTCTTTTAGTAGCTGAATCACCACTTCTCTCATTTGAGGATGAGCATTTGGAGCCGACCGTAATTTAAAGAAATTTCGCCACTCTCTGTAGTTGGCTGTTATCGTAATATCTATTTTCGCAGAATTAGGTAATACAGAACGTGCAATCTGAGGTGTGGCTCCCAGCTCGATCATTCGCATGTAATGCTTTTCGGCGTTCTTCATCGCTTTATACCATTCGCCCACAATTTCAAAAATATTAAAAGTATTCATTTTCCCCATTTTGTTATCAAGTGCAATACCGTCTAGAATATCGATAACTTTAATTTCGTTGCCAAGTCTTTCTTTAGCATAGTTGACATAACGAGTACTTTCTTGTGCAAAGCTGGCAATTCTATGGCGAACCATTTCATGTGATACACCTCTATCCACTGTAAAAAGTACGGATAATATACTATGCTCAATCATAGCCTCATGTCCGTTTTCTATAAGCATCTTAACGAATGCCTTTGCACTTTCCCCATCTTTTGTAATTTTATTTTCTGACTTATAGCATATTCTGCCGATCTTTTCTATATGTCGTAATTCTTCAATACCATTAATAGGTGTTAATATTTTATATTTAGCTCTTGTTATATTCATAAGCACTTCCTCTCATTCGTTTCATTTATGATTGTTTTTAATCAATCCATTCATTTTCTAATATCAATGGTTCGTCACAACTATTTTTCTAATTCCCACAGTTCTTTATATAGCACCACAGTTATTGTATTAATGGTTAAATGATATGCCTAGCGCATTTTGATTGTTTCGTCTCTCATGCTCCATTGCTCCACCGATACACACTGAAAGCCGCCTGTTTGCGAAGTGATTCAGCCTTGGTTTTAATATCAATTCGTGGAATGATTCTACGTGCTATAAGTTTTTTTTGTAAAACGTTACATGAAATATCATCGTATCAAATTTATAGGATGGTAATAATTATAGCTAAAAAGATTAATGTAAAACTCATACTGGAACTGTTGAACGACATTTATGTAGGCACTGCACAACTCTCCTTTTCAACAATAATACTTGCTTGATATCTTTATTTAGGAGAAACCTAGGTTTATGTGCGCACAGAATCCATTTTCTTGTTATTTTTTATCGATAAGCTCATTCCAGATTTCTGAAATCTCTAATAATATTTGATACTCTGATTTTTCTCGGCCCTCACTGTTTTCTGCCGTTGGTCGCCTTAAGAATAGCTTCAAATTTAGCATAATCTGGGATATTATTTTTTACTCTCTTTGTCAATTACTCAACTTCTTTCTATTTATATAAATGATTACATAGACAATTAAAAGTGCGATTATAATTAATATCTGTATCAAAATCGGAGACAACACTCACAGCCATGACCAACTGATAGCATTGCATAATTTCAAAACAATAAAGACCAGCGTTAATAACGCAGAAAAACCAATGCCCCCGATAACCTCAACATTTTACTTGTAAAAACACTGCGACTATAACGCTCGCCGATCTCCAAATCACTCCTAATTTTTACTTTGTCTCCCAGTTTATACTTCATCTAATCATCTATCTCCAAACTATTTGAATTTCTTTATTCACAGGCGGAACACACAATCATTCTATAATATTCCTTGCGTCCCCATGCTTCAATAGATTCATATCTTATAACCAACTTCTCACCGCAATGGGGACACACTGTATCCTTATCTGATTCATTAAAATCCATCAGCGCTTCTTCCTCAGGTTGATAATTATCAAATGAACTTTCTGGAAATAAATTATCGCTCATTATTTTCCGCCTCAAATTGCCCCATAATATTATTGAATATTCTTAGTGTTTCCTTTTCGTCACAAAGTATCCTAACCCGCAAAGGTTCATTAAAGGTAGTTAGTGCATACACCCCTAAAATACTTTTTGCGTCTACCATTTGTCTTTGATACACTAGGTCTATATCATAATTATCAAATTCAGGTCTATTTGCCATTTTAACAAAATCATTGGTCTTTTCTATTGTATCTAAACGTATTGCTTTTATGTTATTCAACTACAGTTATCCCCCTTCCCTCTTCTTCTTTTTTCGCTTTCTTCTTTTAACAATTTCACATAATATTCATAGTCACTATCATGAGTCGTGCTTGCACTTTGACCGGATAATAAAACTCTATTGGTACAAAGAAATCTTTTAAAATAATCCAATTTTTTGAATATTTTTGAGTCGATCATATCATATTGTTCTGAAAAATATGTGGTTACATTATGTTTTCTGACGTAAATCTTATCATTATTTATACCGTGCCACCTTCTGTTTAGTGCGTACCTAATCCATTCTAATCCCTGATAGATTGCCCTTGATATTTCCTTTTTTGCCCCGTAATCATAAACCGTAACAGGCAGGCCTCGAGCAAGTGGCAATAAAAATGTATAATCCAAGTCTAGAAGTATATTGCCCCACATTTTTTGTTCACAAAATGTTGACTGTATTCTTACAAATCCATATGGAGTTGACGACTTTGTTAACTCTGGTATAATCTCAATTCCATTTGTTAAATTAACGAATTCTGTTATCACTGATTTCACTATCCTTATTTTCTAAATTGTTTGTTATTATCAAAATATAAAAATATTTTTTGCCTTACTACTAATAATATATGCAAAATTGATTTCAGAGGGGAACCAAATATCAAAAAGAAATAAAGATTTTATTAGCTCATCATTTTACTTAATTGCTCCTCGGTGATAATCGGAACACTCAATTCTTTTGCTTTATTATTTTTACTGGACGGACTCCCGATATCGTTGTTTACCAAATAAGATGTTTTCTTTGATACGGAACCCGAAACTTTGCCGCCTAAAGACTCAATCTTATTTTTAGCTGCGTCTCGATTTTCAAAATGATTTAATGAGCCAGTAATACAAAACGTCAATCCTGTAAGCGTGGATGGATTTAACTCTATTTGTGGTTTTTTAAATTTTATAAATCTGGATAACGTCCAAATCATATCAAAATTACTATCTAAGTAATTATTTATACTATTCGACACGGCATCGCCAAAATCATCTAGTGTAGTCCAGTCGAATAAGGTGCTGCATAATCCATTTCTATAAAAGTTATCAAAGTCGCCATTAAAATGTTTGCTTATAATTTTACTCTTAGTCCTGCCGACAAGCGGAATACACAAGGCATAAATAAATCTATCCAAAGTAGTATCTTTTGAATCCTCAATAGATGTCAATAATTTATCAGCAGACTTTTCACCGAACCCGCCCATCATTCTTATTTCTTGAGTATATACGGGTAAGAAGTAGATATCGATAAAATCCTTAAGCCAACCTTTATCAATAAATTTTCGCAGAGTAGCTTCTGATAGTCCATCTATATTCATGGCGTTTTTACTTACAAAATGAGATAGCCGCCCAAGCAATTTGCCATCACAAGAGGGGTTCGTACAAATAAGCTCTTCTGTATTATTAGAATAAAAAATTTTTATTTCATTGTCACATATTGGACAAGTGTGTGGTGCAGACAAACTTTTTATATAGGTCGTATCCAGGTCATTTACCTCACGTACCTGCGGAATTATCTGGTTGGCTTTATACACTGTTAACTTAAGTCCAGCATACCATTGGGAATGATACAGAGAATGCATAATACTGAGATTATGCAACGATGCTTTTTCTACTGTCGTACCATCGATTTCAACCGGCTCAAAGACTGCTGTAGGCGTGAGCACTCCTGTTTTACCCACAGTCCAATCTATGTCAAGCAAGGTGGTCTCCACTTCTTCGTCATAAAATTTAAATGCGATCTGATTTTTAAAATGGTGTCCTGTTTTGCCTAATGATTCGCCGTAAGCTATATCGTCAAATCCTATTACTAAGCCATCGATGGGGTATTGTTTCTCTATAGCATCTTCCTTTAGTGTTTCTATCGTTATATCGACATACTCTTCGATTGTTCCATGATTGTCATATTCATTTGATATATGATAAAAAGGAGTCGTTTCGAATCCTAGTCTTGATAAGGCAACGAGTTGATTTGAAAATAAATTATCGTTATTAAGCCCCTTAACCGCTCTCCATGCGATAAATTTAATATTTCTTTCTGCGGCAACATTACTGTCTAATTGCCGAACCGAACCACTTGCAAGATTACGTGGATTTTTATATTTTTCATCTTCAAATAACGAAGCATTAATTTTTTCAAATGCATCATATGTAATAATAGCTTCGCCATCCACGATAAGCTCATCCATATAATCAATATATAAAGGGATATTAGAGAACACTCTTGCATTATGCAGTATATCTTCACCGATTTCGCCATTTCCTCTCGTTTCAGCAGATATTAACTGACCATTTAAATATCTTAATGAAATGGTCAGACCATCTAGCTTCAGCATGGCAATCCCTTTCTCATCTCCAATAAAATCAATTAACTCCCCAACTGATTTTGTTTTATCTAAAGAAAGCATTGGATGATTATGCTTAACCTTTTCTAACTTACTCTTAACTTCATATCCCACAGTAACGGTTGGCGAGGTGGACATCGTGAAATTATTTCTCTCTTCTAACTCTTTTAACTCATCAAATAATCTGTCGTATTCATAATCAGATATTGAACTGATAGAATCGTTGTAATAAGACGAGCGGTGCTTATTTAATAGACCTGTCAACTCTTTAATTCTACTTATTTCCTTCGGTTTATTCATCTTATCTCCTTTTATCGTGCTTTTTATTTAAACTAAAAATAGTTCATCCTTTAATAACAAATATTTTTATTCATCTTAAAAGCACCAATATCTACAAATATACTCTAGCTCTATTGTTATTTATGCTTTTAAAGACTTCAATTACGTACAGCTACACACCTCACTTTATTTCTTCTTTGATTAATTTGAACAATCTATCATCTAAATATTTTTTCAAGATTTTTTCATTGTCAAATCCTGTTGTCTTATAATATGCCTCCGCAATTCCACCAGCTATACAGCACATGGTGTCCATATCACAATTTAAGCTAAAACAATTTCTTAAACAATTTTCGTAATCTTTACTTTCGAGAAAGCACCTTATCGCAACAGGAACCGTACCATCACAGGTCTCGCTCCACACATATCTACGCCTTATTTCATCTAAAGGTTTAGAAACGTCGGGATAAATCTGATATGTGAAATTATAGATTTCTGACTTAGTGTGATTAGTGTTTGCCATGGCAATAGTATTTGCTGTGACAACTGCTCCGCTGATTCCACTCTTTGAGCCATGGGTGCAACGTGCAGACCTTTCAGCCAGACTGTATACCGATACTAAATCATTTTTAAAATCTCCTATATACGAAACCCTCATTGCTGATCCGTTCCCAAAACTGTTATACATTATTGGATCGTTGCTCATAATCCACTTTAAGAACATATCACCATAACCGACATCTGGATATATCTTGCCAAATTCCCTATAGGCTTTTTCGAAATCTCCGTTATATTTATCAAGGGCGACCTTCGTTGCTATAGTCATTACAGTATCGTCTGTAAATTCACATTCATCCGTAAATAGTTCGCAGTTTTGCCAATCCAAATCATTTGGTCGCCAACTTGGAAACTCATATTGGCTTCCTGCTATATCTCCTAATATCGCTCCAATAATAGCCATTAATTATCTCCTTATATTAAAATCATACCGATAGACACAAGAATAGTATATCTAAATTAATAAATCGACGACTATCACTAACTCTGTAATTTACGCCAATTTCAAAATGATAAAATTCAAAATAGAAGTTAAAATAATTAAAATATTTATCATTTTTATTATACTTTTCAACACAAAAAAGAATACATCAAAAAGATCACCATCTCTAATTTTTAATTTCATATTATCATCATCCTTCACCCATGCTTCACCCTATCCTTTTCTTCTGCTTGTTTAGCATTATTAAACCTCTCAGTTGTTCCCACTAGGTATCCTGTAATACGCCGTATGCGCTCAAACATTACACCTTTCCCTACCTTTTTATTTTTCATATTGCTTATTCTCCTTGTAATGGTGATAATGACGTAGAGTTATTAAGCATAGATATCTTTTCATAGGCATCCACCTTACCCTCCAAGTATCTAGTATGATTAATTTCGTCGCCCATTTTATAAATATTCGATTGAAGAATCTGACTATGAGAATTTAGTCTGTCAATTTCAATCTTTAGATTGTTATTTTCATCTTCAAGTACTTTATTTGATATAGTGATACAACGTTTTATTTCATCAAGAACTTTTCTCACATCTGTTAAACTTGCAATTTCATTTTTTAGCCTTATTATCTCCTTATCGGAGTCCTTCTTGATTTTCCTTAAGCTTGAACATTCGTCTTCTGTCCTTTCTAAGTGTCGGCTGTATTCGGTTAAATCGTCGGTAAGTCCCGTTTTCTCCGCTTCCCGTTCCCTTATATCATTTTTATATTTTTCTATATCCTGTTTTAGCAATTCATTTTCTTCTTGTATATCTCGCTTACTTCTCTGCATCTTCCCTTTTAACCTCCTTGCATTATTCTTTAAACTCCTGTTTAGGATAGTTAACCTCTTTTAACCTCTCTGAAATTCGTTTAAGTATAATGCCTGACATAACCCCACATTGAACACCTGTACATAAAAGAATATACATATCGTAATAATTTTTAGCATATCCTTTATATTTATCATCAAGGGTTCTTATCTCTTCTTTATTTAGATGATACATTGATATAATTTTGTGGCGATATTCAGGTTCCCTATTAGACAATATCGCTCGTTGCACCTTTTTCAATAGTATTCTCCTATTATTTAGAAATATTGTAATCGTACTTTGTTAACAAGATATGCTATATCGTTTTTTAAGATAGTCCTATAATCCCGCTATCCAATAAGTTATTAATAATTTTTAAAAGCTCGCATTGCAACTGTAAATCAACATCGTACTCAATACTCTCTTCTCGAAAAAATTCTTCAAAGTCATATCCGCACATTCCGCCCCACGATGTAAGATTCAAACTGATTTCATCCTTATCATCATAAATCCCTATCCAATACCAATTTTCAGTACGATACTTTATATCATATTCTGTTCCTACATTCTCCGAAATACACCATGAATTAGTAACATTGTTCCTCCAGAATAGAGGTTCTTTTAATTGACTTCTATCTATTACTTTCATTTTGCGTATAATAGATGTTGTAAGATCGTACTTGTTAAGTTTCTTGCAGCCTTCTATTTTCTTTTTATTTATCATCAGCTATCTCCTTATCGTATTTATTATAAAATGCTTATTTTATTATGTAGATATTTGTTTTTGTCATACCGCCCCCTCCCACACGACTTTGGCATCCCTACCGGCTACTCGTAATAGTCGTATTCGCAGCCAAAGAACCGCGCTTGCTCCACGGGAACAAAGCTACGAACCCCTTTTTTAGTGTAGTAAAAGACTCTGTGTTTATTAACAATTCCGTAATCTTCCACCTTGTGTACTACTTTGCGTGTCTCATCTGTGTCTATGATCAATAAATCAAATGTTCCGCTCATTTTTTTCTCCTTATCTTTCTAAGTAATCTGAAATATCTGAACCCATTCAAGGGCACATATATTACGCATATACTTTAAAGCGTCATGGTATAATTCATCGCCCAATCTCTAGTTCTCTATACGCTTTTTTTAATCCTTTAAGTTCTATGATTAACTCTTTAAGCTTTAATTCAAGCTCAAACACTTCTTCGTATTTTAAATCGAAATACGTTGTTATACTGGGATATCTTAATTCGAAATCTATCATGTATTTATAACAAGCGCTATCCTCCCCATTCGCAGTGCAAAACTCTCGGAATGACTTCTTCTTAAAGAGGCTCGGTTGATTACACCATCTTGCAAGATTTATATACATACCTTTATGCGGAGACTCTTGGCACCTGTTAAATCTGGTAATGTACGGCACACACCCATAGCCCATTAAGATCCTAATCCTTTCAAAACAATCAAAAATATCTTGTTTCCAAAAATCAGAATCCCATTTGTTTTCCCTGTCAAATCCAACAAATGTATAAAATTTCAAAGCCTTCTTGCTATTTGGATACAAAGTTCGAATCATAGTTAGCTTCTCTTCAATGATTTTTTTATCATGGATATTATCAAATGCAAAAATCAAATCGCCTTCTGTGTTACAGTCAAACAACTCATGTATTTTTTCTTCTGTAAGCAATCTCTCGTCTAAGCCCTGTTTGAATTGAAATCTTTTATTTGACTTTTTTAAATTGAATAGCAACTCTCTCCAATCTTTACATGCAAAGAAATTATCGTCTTGTAAACAAATTTTGGGGCGTTCTTTATCAAGAAATTCCTCTAACGGACTACCTTTCACTGCCATCTTTTTATTCCTATTAACACAAAAATCACATTGTCTGAAACATCCTCTTGTTAAAAACCCAATTGAATAATCCGTATAATAAGTTAATTTCGACGGCTTTTCCTTCCCGACAACAATTCTTTCTTTTACCCAATCATCATATAAATGATAGTCTGGCATGTAATGTTCTATATGATATGGCAATGGTTCCGCTTTATCATAAAAAAATCCAGTTCCTCCATATCTCACATTTTTAAACCCTAAAACTTCTTCGTTAATTTCCGTGTCGGTAAACACTTTCGATATATACACTAAATCATAATTATCCAAGCTACTGTAATTTCTTTTTAAAATCACGTCGTCTCCCTGTTCTTTATGCCAACCGCTTATTTTCATTGACGCTAAATTAGGAAATCTATGATTCTTTCTGCCAATCAAATCAGCATCTATAATCGCTACTTTCATTTCCTCTAAAAGGAGCCAGTATACCTTTTTCTTGCACAGCGCTCCGTCTCTTTCTTTTATTTTTTAATTACCAGTTTACGGTTTCTTGTAATCTGTTTAACGCACATTCAAATGCGCCTATGCCAGTAAAGAATGAGCCTAATTTTATATTATCAAATAAATACGGCATTACCTTATACAATTCCAAAAGTATGTAATACAACACGTCTACTACGATACTATTGCCAGCTTGCTTGTAGAGCTGAGAATTGCTAACTCGTTCAATTTTTTCACTTAAAGGTAAATCTCTATACTTTTTTTTACTACGTAACTTAAGTTTCGATGCTTCTTTTTCTGTGTAATATTTAGCCGTTTCAAAGTATTCATCCGAAAATCCCATTAACCTAAAACATTCAAGAGGTGTTAATTTACGGATTCTGACGTAGTAATATATTACGGTTTTTAAACTCAATTTACTTTTTATGATAGAAGGAGCTTTTTTTATTGATATATTCTTTTCAATATTTCCCGTATACTCTTCGGCTGTCATTATTTTAAGACCATTTCTCTGACTCCTAATAGTCGGAGAAGCGTTTCTATATACTCGCACTCCATCAAACCCCTGTGTGTCATCCACTAGTAGCACTCCATGTCTATCCTGTGCTGTAATAGTGAAACTTGGCTCCCCATTCATTTTAAATCTCCTGCCATTCTGTCTCTTATTTATCCTATCGGGGGTAAGCGTCGGCATTACAATATTATTTTTTATACATTCTACTACAGCGGTTCCTTCTGATTTTCTATTACTTATACCTCTATCTTCCCTTGCTGTAATACAGTTACTATACTCCAAGCATTTTGGCTCATTGTGCCCTTTATCAACACCAACCACTATTTTGGGCTCCTGACCTCCGCCGCCACAAGTATTTAATGCGGGTGACAACCCTCTCGCAGAATAGATACGCCCACGTTGCGGGTTTTTAAAATTACCCGTATTTACAATGTTTCCTACTTGCAAAACTTTTAATGAATTCTTATATGTAGTCGCTTTAACCGTTTCGGAAATACCACCTGTGTGGTGCATGTCCTGATTTTGATTACCAGAGTCCGGTAGCATTCTGCCGACAGCTTTAATTCTATTCTCCTTTATCAAATACGGGTCTTTATAAATTCTCGCTGTCACACATGGTGAATAATCTTTAAATATATGGGGACCACGCCTCCCTCCATCTCTTCCTGCATTAGATAAATCTAGTAACAAAGCAGTTTTATCTTTTATATCAGATAACAACTTGTTTACCTTATCCTGTGAAATATAATATTTTTCATCTACCGTATCTTCTAAAATATCTTTCAGTCTTATGCCGTTATCGAACGGTTTGGGGAATTGAAACCTCTCATTATCTAATTCTTTTTTTATTATGATCAAATATAGGCGCTCACGATTCTGCGGCACACCATAATCTTTAGAATTAAGAACATCCCAAAGAGTGTTGTATCCATACTCCTGCAATTCCTCTAAAAAAAGTTTGAACGTTGTTTCCTTAAATTCTTTACCAATTATATTTTTTACATTTTCATATATTCCAAAATTTGGCTTTTTCGCTCTAACTATCCTTAACCATTCTACTAAGAGGGATGACCTACTTTTATTTAAATTTATTGAGTTGCAATTAGGGCAACAATCTCTTTTGCTCCAATGTACTTGTAGAGGGTTATACTTTTCACCACAGTCATCACACTTCCATACGGAGCCGTTTTTGTTGCCCGCCACACTGAAATCTTGGCAATTCGACACGATTGCATTATTTACTGTATACGTGTGATCATCGTCTACTTCAAGATTAAAAACATCTGCCTTAAAATTCATTTTGGTTATTTTACGTATTGGATACCAGATAGCATCATCTATCACTTCATAATTTTTTTGTTTTCCAATGTTTGTAGTAAAGAGTAACTCATATATATGTCTCTGATCAACAATTCTTCCTTCAATTGCAGCCCTTCCTTTTCTTTGACTATAACGTATCCTACATCCGACTTTATAAACCTTTTGCACAACAAGACTTAATGCCATCGCCAATTCTTTACTAATAGTTGTAATCTTGTGATTGTCCTTTGAATAACAGCCTTCTCTGCTCATACATCCAATCAAAAAGCTTTTTAGTAAGTTAACGGGCAGATCCATGATGAAGCTTGGTATTCTTTTATTAATAGCTCCCCTACCACATTCTGGGTATAAATCTATAAATTTTTTACTTATAATCTTCGGCTCTTCGTCGTATCCATCCGCAACATATCTGCCAAGCAGCCAACAATCATAATTGTCTAAATCATATATATTTTCAGAAGTATTTAATATATTGATACCTACATAGTCACTAGTGGTCAAATCCTTTAATTCGACTTTCCTAACATCAGAAAATTTCCTATCATATGATCGTTTTTTATTATTCCATACTCTTTTCATAGTTCTGATATAAAACGGGTGATTTGATGTTGCCCTTATCGGTAGAATTCCCTGTGCTTCCAATTCGTAGATATCCTGTTTTTCTTTTCCTCCTGTTCTTAAAACTGGTTTAAACCTGTTCTTTAGAGTCAATACTTTGTCGCCAACTATTATATTTTCAATATTTTTATATCCATGTTCGGTATACACCTTAGACCCCGCAATAAAGCAAGGACTGCCTCCCACAATCATATTAAAATCGTCTATTTTCGTTTCGTCAACTTTAGTTATATCGCCAATGTTTTTATTTTCATCTATATTGTGCATAGCACAATAGCTCTGTATTGCGTACTTGTCAAATTCACAAAAATTTGTTAATTCCCAGTTCATTTCTATTCTTAGAAAGGACGTCCTCTAAGCTGGCCAGCTTCTTTTCCTTTCTGTTTTTTATTTGTTATTGCAAGAGAGATTTAAGCTTATGCAACCGTAAAACCATTCTCTCTTTCAATTTATCTTATTTATAATACTTTCCAACAATCCATCCGTTCTGTCGTGCATCTCTTTGATGGCTACGCAGGCTTGTTTGAGACTCATACATTTACCTTTAAGTTCATCAATTGCCAGCTGCTTAACGCACCCTCTCAACGCTCCCTGCAAGTCACTGTAATAACTAAGCGACTTAAACACATCTTCGCCTTTGTTATTTATACTTTTTCGCTTCAAGGTGAAATTCATTTCGGATATTTCTACATAGTAGCTGTCTATTATATGTACCATAATTAACCCTCCAAAATATGCTTAATTGCTCTCAACATTGATACCGTTTATATATTTATCTTCTATATAGTCTATAAGGTGTTTTACCATGTTTCATCCCCTTTTTAATCCTAGTCCTCCCGTCTCATCGATAATGGAATCGCCATATTCATTAATCATTAATGGAAATTTTTAATATCATCAATTAAATTACATCGTACCATTTATATCGCATCTTGCACCATTTTTCGATTTCATAATATTCATACGGCTTATCCATCATGAGATAATCGGCAAGCATTTTATTAAACGTAAACTTATTAATATTCATTCCGTAATATACATAACAATCTCTTAATGATTTAAGCGTTCCTGCTCCAATTTCAATGAAATCCCCGTGTCCACTATAGCCGCCACAATCGAACCAATGATCTTTTATTTTTTCTACAGTTCCGTCTTTCATCTCTAAGCATAGCTCTCTTCCACCAAAGGCATCGCCGTAGCGGCGATATCCTAGATGCCTACTAAATATAATATTCCCGTACTCATCAACGGCTGACCCGATATAGTCACTGCCGATTTTCTCATATGTCATTTCTGGTATTACATCAAACACGCAATAATAATAATAGTGATTACCGATATTTGCTTTATGCATTTTCAATATTTTCATTGTGTGCACGCCTTTCATTTTTTACATTACAACTTTGCCTAGCATTAAAGATCTCCTATAGAATCTGTTTTTATCTTATTCCGCTTTTAGTCTTCACTGGTGAATGTGATAGGCATAATCATTTCTGGTAGGAAATTCACTTCATAATGATATTTGCTGACAATTGCTCCGCTAATATCTTCAACTGACCACAATGTCCATTCAGTTAAGCCGACAGAGTGTTTCTTATATTCATTCTTACCAGTTTCAACAACAGCAACAATACGATTCTCTGTCAGCTCGAAAGAAAAAGCGCCAACCAACTCAAACATCGGCTTATCCGTTCTTGCGTTAATCACAACCAGACGCCGAATAATATTAAAGTTGTCTGCTTCTTGGGATACGTTATTAGATACTCTGCTTGCTTCCGTACAGCCCACAAGCATCGTTCCTATTATTATAATTAACAAAACTATTGATATTACCTTCTTCATTTTTCTCATATTATTTTCTCCAATCATATTTTATCTTCTGAATATCTCTGCATTATTATTTCTGAATAGCAATCAATGTCTTCATCTACGAAAGAATCTAAAACGTTGCATATCTTTTCAATAAAAATATTTGAAAATGAGTTAATAAAATCCTGTAAATTACAAACTTCATCTCCACCCCATTCAACGCCACACTCATCTGCAGATAGGTCTCCTACGCTTTCGTTTTTTAATAACTGCGTTTCATATGCTATCTCTTCAAATATCTCATCCTTATCCCATGATTCAGATTCATCAGATAAAAAATGCTTTACTACCATTAATATCTCTTTATTTGCTTTCATTTCCTTCCTTTCTTAACCCTTATTAAATTTCTATATACCTATCGCATAAAGCATTAGCGAAAAACACTTTGAACATTTACTTTATGATTCTGTACTCTGTCTAACCCTACTTCATATTTATCTTGATATTTCTCCATTAAAATATATTGTCTATTAGTATTAATGCAGGCTATCGCTGTCGTTCCACTTCCGCCGCAATTATCTAAAATCACTTCGTTTTTATTTGTATAAGTCTTAATCATATACTCACAGAGAGCAATCGGCTTTTGTGTCGGGTGTAATGATGACTTTTGAGTGTCGGGAGAAAATATCTGAATACTCCTCGGATACCTTTCCGTAGACTCATATAAATTATCTTTTTTCATTTCACCATAAACATCTGTTTGTAAATGTTTACCACGGAAAGATTTTTTCTTTTGATGTCCTTGGGTTTTTTGTGGATTATATGTACATTGTTTTTTATAAAATACGCTCAAAACCTCATGGTTTCTCATCGGTTGTTTCTTAGCGTTTAGAAATCCACTACCTTTTACCTTATCCCAAACCCAATCATATTTATAATTTTTCAAATTGCTCAATCTTAAAGTGCTGCTAAACGGTCCTGTGCCGAACAACACAATAGCACCATTGTCTTTAATGATTCTATTATATTGTTCCCATAGTGGTGTAAATGGTATTAATACATCCCATTTACACTGCGTTGTTCCATATGGCAAGTCGCATAAAATCATATCTATAGATTTGTTATCAATTAGCTTCATGCCATCAAGGCAATCCATATTATAAAATTTATTTAGTTCTAACATTCGATTTTTTTAGAAAGTGATCACTTATATCCGGCCGGAACTAATCTCCTTTCAAAATTTCAATATCTAGGTAGTTCTAGAAGTGTTATGTAATTATTACAAGCAATCTTCACCTTGATATTCCTGATTCTAATTCAGACTTGACTCTAAATTCAGCGTGATTCAAATCGACATACAGATTATTTACTTCATCTTTTAGCTTTTCATTTTCACGCTTCAGTTTTTGATAACCATATTCTAAATCTTTTATTTTTTGTTCTAAATCACCCACTATAAATTTGCTCCTATCTTCCGCAATTTTAAAATATATCTTTTGCTAACAACAAATCTTCGCCTTCTTCCAGTACATAGGGCAACCCCGAAAAGAGTCCATACAGAGAGATTTGTCAAAACCACAATTATCGCAATTAAACTCACCTATACTTTTACAATGTTTGATTAAATAATTGTACGCTTTTGCAGCTTTCCTATTTGATTTATCGATAGTATTGTTCGCCAATCTGGTAACCCCATTTGATTCGCAATTATAATCTACTCCCTCACCGCAACACCATTTAGCGAACACATCATTAAAACTTCCTTTATTTCCAGAAATTTTCTTTACAAGACACATAGATAGACCATGCTCTTTATTGTACTTATCTCCATCTTGGCACCTAACTATTGTCTTCTCGGTGTCGTCGTTCCATAAAACAATAGTGTAAGGGTTGTTAAAAATAACCTTTTTTATGCGATTAATAAAATCTATCTCCCCACCTTTCCTGCAATCGCAAAGTGTAAATGCACTGTTTATTATTACGGGCGACCCTTTAGCAATGTCAACAGATAAGACTTTCGGGGTATCTAAAATACTATCCAATCTGTCATATCTCCATTTCTTCATCTTAGTCCTCCAGACTTAAATTTATTTTCTCAATTGATTGTTATCGTTAAAAAGGATGCACCTCCCAATTATTTTCATCCTCGGAACATGCTGAACTTATAAATTTGTCTTGAACATCAAAAACCTTTTTTAGTCCGACGCCATCTTCCTCCTCGAAATTTATATAATCACATTCTGGCAAATCAATTAGTAATCGTTGCATAAACGTATGTCTTGTTAAATTCGCCTTTTGTGTAACTGCTTTATTAACTGCTGAGAGCGACCCCAGATGATAACACCGCTCTTTCATTCTTGTCAAACCTACGTAAATCAGATTTGAATTCAACATATAAATATGATCTTGAGGCGTGCATAAAATAACTATTTTAATGCCACTCCCTTGGCTTTTATGAATTGAAATCGAATAACCTAATCCGACCATATTCAAATCGCCCCTAAAGTATTTAACTAGTACGTCATCAAATTCAATAAACATATATGAGTCGAAAATTTGCCTAACAATACCCGTTTCACCATTCGCTACGAACGCAGTTTCACATTCACTGTTTATTGGACTAATTTCCTCTCTTCCATCTTCACTCACAACAACAGCTTTGTAATTATTTATCTTTTGAATGATTAGGTCACCTTCGTAATAGGTCGTGTCACCACATTTCATGGATACATCGCTCCCAAAGTTGGGATTGGCAACTTTTTGAATTTCATTGTTCAGCTTAACGGTTCCGCATTTACCTTTATTCTGTGCCGTTAGAACTTGTATATCTTCTGCCGAATAATCATGTAATAATTTTTTATACAGTGCCACAATATTTTTGGTTATCATATCAGACGGCACATCTAAAAATGCATAGTCCTTGTTGGCACCAAACTTCGTAAACTGTTTACTCATATCTTTACTCAGATACGGCTCACAAAACCTTACATCCGTTGCTACTTTCATAAGACCACCTTCTCCATATCTAAACACTTTGGTCAACGTGACCGTGGGGATGATCTTTGACTCCATAAAATCGTGGAATAAATTGCCGCACGAAACCGATGGGAGCTGTGCATTATCACCTATCATTAATAACTTAGTTCTTTTAAAATCCACCGCATCCACAACTCTTTTAAATAAGAAGATGTCTGCCATGGAAAACTCGTCAATAATCAAGACATCAGTGTGGATCTCATTGTCTTTATTAAAACCCCATATCCCCGGTGGTATATAATGCAGACCTCTATGTATCGTCGTCGCATCCTCTTTTGTATAGTCCGATAACACTTTTGCTGCTTTGCCGGTTGGTGAAAATAACTTAAATGATTTGTTGTGTTCCTTAAGCATGTTGATGACCGCCTGTGTAGAGAAGCTCTTTCCTGTGCCGGCAGCCCCATTCAAAATACATATATTATACTTACAAATGTTGTCTACAATTTGAATCTGCTCGTCTGAAAGTTCGCACTCTTCGATAATTCTGTATTTTTTAACATCGAAATCCCACCAATTACTATCGTTAGTGATATTTTCACGGATTGTCTTAGCTATAAAATGCTCGGTCATATATGTTCTTTTTAATGCCACCTCCATAGTCTCTATGTCGTAAAAAATATCTTTATGTTTCATTGCGTTGGTGAAATAGTCAAAACATGCAGGAACCAATTTCATGCAGCCTTTTCTTAAATCCACAATATTCATTTTTGTGTGCCCATTGCTTTCATTATCTTCTAAGAGATAGATGAGACTCGCCACACACCTCTGTTTACTAGTTCTCAAATCCTCCTCAAATTTAATTATTTCTGGCGTCGCTTTTTCTATTTCCAACAACAAAGAATCTGCTGTAACAAATCCTACTCCTGCCAATCCGCACAAACATTTATATGGGTTCTCTCTTAATTTGGCTTTTAAGGCATTTACTGACGGATACTTGTTATGTATCTTCTTTATTATCGACATGCTAAGCAATCCTTTAAATTCCACAACCAACTCTGCCAAACAAAAATTTTCTTCTATTTTGTTTTTTATAACATTAAAAGTGTATTCCTTGATGCCATGAAGCTTACTTAAATCTATATCTGAAAGCCTGTTCTCCATAACCCTCTCCACGATGTCGGGGTATACGTCATAAAGAACCTTGCTTTGATTTTGAGTGAGTATTTTTTGGAGAAAGATATACATCTCTTCGGCAGTTTTAGGTCTATCTCTTCTTATATTAAGCACTTTATAACTAATCCCATTTTTATCTCTCTTTTCTGTACCTTTCACTTCATATTCTATCCCAATACCAAGATCATGAAGCTCACCAACAACGCTAACATTCCCATATTTAGTTCTTTTAACATCGGGATATTCTTTTTCGTTTACGTCTAGGGCGTACACCTTATAATCTTTCGAGTCATAAATACATCTAATCACCCGTCCTTTAAAAGTAAGCTCCCTTTCCTTCACTTAATCACCTCGTATGATTCTAAAATCGGCTCCAGTTCATCAGTCACTGACCACTCCCCATTAATCATTTTTCGCTTGAAGTCATATGTAAAACCTTCTATTCTCAATATGCTATATAATCCAAAAGGATCCGTTTTAAAAATACTTCCTTTTTTTATCTTTGTTTTCATCTCTTCGCCGGTCTTTATATTTCTAACCGTTAAATACGGCCTTGTGGCATCTTTATACGTTTTATGGATAACGATATAGTAGAACTCACCAACACTATGGTTTACATATGTAGTATACTGTAGATATTCCATCTCGAATCTGACCTGCTCAATGACCGTCATGGGCTTGTTTTCAATTCTGCTACATAACTCTTCAATCAAACCGGCATTATCAATCTCCCTATATTGTGAAGGCGTCTCCTTGTTTGAGTATTCTTTTATAAGCGATTCTGTCAAACCAAGTCCCGCAAGTTTTTTCTTGCTGATAACCTTACTGTTTGCAAATTTGTTATAAATATCAATTACATTCAATAGGTATTTATTTTTACCAAAATTGCTAAAGAAGTCTAGCCCCGTTAAAATGGCAAGCTGTCTTGCATCAACACTGGTTTTCTCATGAATAGCATTTAATAAAAGAAGAAATGAGTCATATTTACCATTTGACAATTCTAATAATTCATCAGCTATCTTTGAGTTGCAATATTTGATCGAAGCTATACCTTTATAAATAGCGTTATTTTCTTTATCGAGTGTATATTGGGCAGAGGATTTGCCGAATCTAATGGGGTTAACCGTAATACCGTATTCCCTCGCAAGTTCTATTCCAAAATTTGTATCCTCTTTATTTTGGGCACGATTTAGGTAAGCCGAAATAAATGCTAGCGTATAATATGTTCTCAACATGACACACTCATAACCATTCATAGAGTATGCCGTGGAATGATTATATCCAAATTGATACTCACTAGAGTCTTGTATGATTTGTATAAATTGCTTCGCTTCTTCTTCTGCTATTTTTCTTGGTTTAGGAGAATTATTACAATAACCATCTAAAATCAGAGGCAGTTGCCGATTTAATAATTCTTCATCTTTCTTACCTATTGCTCTTCGTGTGGTGTCTGCAGCCGATCCTGAAAGCCCACAAATGTCGGTTAAAAATTTAATCGTATCTTCTTGAAAAATTAAATATCCATTGTTGTCTTTTAGCAATTCATCAATCTGCTCTGATGGATTTTGATTAATATCCCCGTTGATAAGTTTGTTTCTGTATGATTTACCGGAAGGTCTTAGTGCCGCATTAACCATGGACATATCATTAATTGTTTTTGGTTTGAAATCTTTTAGTAATCCGAATGCAAAATCACCCTCAAATTGAAATACGCCTTGTTGAGATTGAATCATGTTTTCCCAAACCTTGCTATCTCTCCAATTTATTGAAAAGGCTTTCGGATATGGTATTCCGATATATTGACAGGCGTCTTTGATGATTCCAACCGTCTTTAATCCTAAAATATCAAACTTGACATAATTCAACGAATCTACCGCCTTCATGGCGCACGTTGAAGCGGGGGTATTTATATCGCCATCTCTGTAAAATACGCCAATATTATCATTTAAAGCAATCGGAGAACCTATAATGCCGCTCGGGTGTACACCTTTTGCAATAATAGTTCCCTTAAGCCCATCTAGGTAATAGAATAAATCCTGATTCTCACCGATTAGCTTATTATAAGAGTCTTTAAGACCAGCGAGACGCCTTTTAGCCTTCTCATTTCTTATGCGATTCATGTAAATATCATAATTATCAAATGAAATAGACATATCTTCGATTTCTCCATCTTCGAAAAGGTCTTCGAGATTAACCTCTTCTTGAACAATCTTTGAATACTCTGCATCATACCCATCGAATTTGTTCTTGATTTCCATTACTTTATCTAAGTCACTGTACCCCAACCCTTTTGCTAAGACATCTATGCAACCTCTGTCTTTTAAAGTCGAAAATGCCGCAACATATGCTGTTTTCTCAGGGGTGAATCTCTTTATAATATATTGATAAACTTTCTCCCTATCCTCTGATGCAAAGTCTATATCTATATCTCCTAGCGAAATCCTATCCTCATTACAAAATCGTGAAAAGATTGTATTCCACACAATCGGGTCGACATCCGTAATATCTGTGATATAGGCGATTACGCTTCCGCATACGCTGCCTCTACCTGTTCCGTATGGAATACCATTTTCAGTCGCCCAATTAACAAGCTCCGACATAAACATCATGAAGCTCTCCATACCAAGCTTGCACATTACCTTAAATTCTTCAATTATCTTGCTCTTATAGATATTAATGACCTCTTCGTCTGTTTTATTAGAAGCCCACTCATACTCTTTTTTATATATTTTATAAATTTCTTTCTCTATATCGGTTTCTAGTAGGCGATATGAGTGTTCTTTGAAATATTCTTCACACTCAATTGCCATGCGGGTGGGAAGCTTGAGCATTCCTCTTACTCTTTTTTCTTCAAGTTTAGAGTAAATCAGCTGTTTCCATTTATTTTTCACTTCGTCGCCATAAATTGTTGGATATTTGAAAGTTTTGTCAAACTCAAAATCTTCAACCATATCCGCCAAAACATTTGTATTTTGAATTGCTACCATATACACATCTTCTGTTAATGCTCCCTGATTTTTGAAAGCACTTATCAATTCGCCATATGTTTTCCACGTAAGATCAAACTCGTCTTCGTATCCAGAATGATCATTACCCTCCGTATTATTCTTCTTTTTACTCTTCTGTAAAATTTTTCTACATTCTGCCTTATATTCACTCGACGAGTGCGTATCTGTTCCGGCTATCAATGGAATACCAGTTTTCTTATGGTATAAATATAATTTCTTATTATATTCAATTTGGTTTTCACAATTATGATATTGAATTTCTAGGAAACACCTATGCTTATTTTTAGTCATCCATTTTATGAGCGTTCTAAACGACTCTTTCTTTTTGTCGGTATCCCATCTGTTTAATGGAGATGCTAAACATGCAGAGGTTACAATAATATTATCACTAGTGAGCATCAGTTCCCCCAGAGATATTCTCGGGTTATAATACATATGTCTGTCTGAATTGTCTTCTTTAGCACCCTTTGATGTTGATATAGAGATAAGCTTATTTAGCTCTAACACACCGCACCAATTCTTTGCGTAAAGTCCAATATGTGCCCCTCTATCATCATCTTGAAACTCGGAGCATAGATACAATTCGACCCCGTGTATATACTTAATGCCAGCTTTATCACACTCTTGTTTCTTTCTTATCCATTCGTAGATACCGCCATGATTAGAAAATGCGATTGCATCCATTCCTTGTTCTTTAGCTAGCTTGATATATTCTTTAAAATTAGAGCATGAGTCCGCATAACCATTACAATTACTTGTATCATCATGCAGATGGTGTGCCGTATAATTCTTACTGTGCCTCATAATCTACCACCCATCATATTTCATTTAACCACGACAAGTCATATTCGTCCGCGCCAATCTCTGCGGAGACAGTCTTGTCTTCATTAACACTACTAATATTCGCAGAAATACTATCTTTTTCTTGTTTCATAGCTTCTAATTTTTCGAGATACTTTTTATATGGCAAATGTAGATTAGCCGAATACCCACATAAGGTGGCAAAATAATAACTATTTTTTTCTACCTCTTCTATAGATTCTTCAAACACTACGCTATTACTAGACTTTTCATATTCTTTTTCCCTATATTCTATATCTTTGATAGTATTCGTTATTATGATTGTCCACTTATCAATTAACTCTTGCGTTATATCGACATATGTATAGCAATCTGATATTTTATACTTGGATGATACATCATCTGGCAAACACTGAATGTCGTTTGTGTTCTCAAGCAACTTTAGATAGTCATCGGCCTCTTTCGTGTACCCCATCTTTTTTAGCCACATTTTTGCATTACTTTGTATCTTCGAACCTATCTCAAACCTTTCAATATCTCTGATTTTTTTAGCTCCATTTGCTTGCTCAACCTCTATCGATACATATTTCAAGAAATTCCAACAAACCTTTATCTTTTCAAGCGGCACACCCATTTGTTGCAAACCTAATGCATACAATAATAATTGCCCACATTCATTTTCCGCTTTCTTCCCTTTATATATAGAAGATGTTTTCCAATCTAAGATCACGTAGTTGCCATCGTCATCTTTAAAACAAGCATCTATATAGCCTTGAAATAAATTTCCTTTAAGCATTATCGTAATAAATCTCTCGATCTCAACTTTCTTATTTATTGCAACATGATTTTTAAAAAAGTGTTTCAAATCAAAATAATACTTATCTGAAATTTTTTCATTTTTCTCTTCATTGTTTCTATCGAATTTGAGCTCGGCAATTCCACAAGTTAACCATCCGTCTTCAAACATATCCGACATTTCATCATAATTGATTTTCTTGCTATAAAATGACTCAAGGATATCATGAGATATGCTGCCAGTTGTTGCATAAATGCAATCTTGCCTATCTTCTTCTATATGTAAAATGTATTTCAAGAAATATTCATACGGACTGTTTATAAAAGAATTAATTCTACTCCAGCTAAATATTCTGTCAGACTTGTACTTTTTCATAATTGCCTGTAGTTCTTTACCCTTTTTTCTTGCCATTCACACCATCCTATCTATACTTTTTATATAATCTTTTCTTTCTTTTGCGTCATACTTGATTTTATATTTCATGAAAAACTGAAAAATCTGATTCGTTGCATCTGCAATGCTACTTTTCTCAGGGAGCAAATCATATTTGTCAAAGATGTAATATACGTTTCTTATCCCATAAAATCTATCACAAATAGCTCTAGTCTCGTTAATATCCATATCTTTATCTAAACTAACGACGACATCAACGTTCAAACCGATAAGTATCCTCACCTGTTCATCTGATATAGTATGTCCACTTAGAGCCACACCTGTACTATCACACAAACTATCCCTCTTTAAAACAGATTTCTCAGCTTCGTAGACCACCACATACCCAGCCTTTTGAATACTCTCATAATTTTCATATAGCCCATACAAATTGTAAATCTTCGGGTAAGATGGGGTTACATAAAATTTTGTTATTCCAAATTCTTCGTAATTCTCTACCGTTGTCCTGCTATTTATCCCTAGCAACTCACCGGTAAGCCAATATCTCATTGGGATAATAATCCTACTTTGTTTATAGCTATAACATATTCCAAATTTTTTAGCCGTCCACGGCATGACTCCCTCCCGATACCAACTAATATGTAGATATGGAACATAGCCACTTAATAAATTTTCGTTTAATATATTAAAATCAAGCACGTCGCATATACTTCTTTTCTTGCCTTGTACCTTTTTGAATATTAACAGTGGGTCTTCTTTTTCTAATGATTCTTCTCTATTATCATTTTTTTTTTAGATTTATATTTAAATTCTAATCCCAGTATTTCATGCAAGAACTTTATAGCTTTAGGAAAAGAGAATTGTTTATTATATTCGACTAATGTAATCAAGTCTGATTTATCTTTAAATTCTTTGCTGCGAGTCCAATTGTCAACACCTAAATATTCTGTGTTTTTTACACGGATGGCGGTTTGATTGTCGCCATTATAATTGGAGCACGAATAATAGTTTCTGTTTGGGTGAAATTTGATATTGTTATTGCCTATTTTTTTTAATACGAATTCTATTAATTGGTTTTCGAAAATGTACCTCTTAAGTTCACCAGTATTCATTTAAATGCGCCCACCCCCATTTATTAAAAATCAATAGAAATATTGCATATTCCCACTTCTTTCATTATGTTTCTACTAAGATCATGTTCGACTACTACTTGGTATCTATTTGCAGCCCCCTCACGATTTTTAACAATGAATATAATTTGATATTTTTTGTTTCTATCCAATTTTACGGGAATTTTCGTTTTACCGTTCGCCCCTTCAAGCCTGTATACTTTTATCTCTCTCTTTTCTCCGGTATATTCATCGTCATATAAATCTCGTATCATAATGCATGTCGAAGCCGGATTAATGATATTCTTAGCTTCACCAATATTATCTTGAGTGTAGTAGCGCTGTTTAGCGCTACCTTTATTTAGCTGAAATGTTATTAATATGTGCAAATTTAAAACTTCTGGTTTGACAGCGTCGTTTATATCAACCATCGCCTGAGGCATCTCCTGCCAGCTTTTACTGCTGACCTTACCCGCATCCATTTTAAATGTATCCAATAAGAAGTACTTTACACCCATACTTGCATACTTCCGTATAATTTTAATAACATGCGAGGTTCGATACCTTTGGAATGGAATAATAGTAATTATATGATTGTCCGTCTGTTCTCTAATCCAAGCGGCAGACTTATACAAAATATCCTTTACTTCGTTAGAATACTTACCATCTCTAACGATATGCTTCTGCAAATCAAATTCAAATATATTATTGGCTACAAAAACCAATAGTTCTCTTTGCCACCGTTTCTTGCCCTCTTCATTTAGCATAATAACAATTTTTTCTTTATACTTAATAACACTTGGCAATGTGGAATTTCTACTAAAAGTGGACTTTCCTACATTACTTAACCCGCCAACCAATGTAATAGAACCAAAATATTGACCACCAGTTTCTTTTGTTAGCATTGGCATGTCATGATACGGGAGCCCTACAGCCATGCCGCCGTCCAACTCTTCAATTAAATCTTCTATACCCTCTGAAATATCATAACTTTTGAATTCACTATCTATATTCACAAAAGTATGATTCAAGTAGGCTTCAAGTTCATTATATATTTCATCTGCTGACATATCACAATAATCACTTAATCTATCTTTAACAGGGAAACCCTGTTTACATAATTTAATGACCGCACTCCATTTTCTCAACTCACGTATATACCCATCAAGATTTTCTGTTTTTACATATCCACCTGCGGCTACTATCGTATCGTAACCTCCGTATTCAACAAATTTAGTTTTCAATTTCGAATGTTTTTCTAGGTATAGCCCTACTGTAATCTCATCTAAAGATTTCTTCTTTTCTTGAATGATAATATCAAATGCGATCTGGAAATAGACTTTCCATATATTATTTGAGAAATCATTTATAGTAAGGTTGGTATTATACAATTCATCTGGTGTTTTATAAAAAATAGAAACTATATTGGCTTCGCAGATCTTTTTATATTCAACTATCTCCTTGGCAGCTTCAATTTGTTCCTTCTGAAACGGAGTGATCTCTGGTGTATTTTTACTTGCCATCTTACACCTCTTACCACAAATTGTTTAAGCACTTTGCAGTTTCCTCAGATTTTTTTTGATATCCTGCGCCCTCATGCATAACAACATCTGTATTCATCTTCTCAATCTTTACCTTTGATTTTTCTGCGTTTTTTACACGCATATAAACATCGTTAATATCCGAGTCTACAATCGCACATGCATAATTAAACTTGTGTGTTTCATTTTCAAATGACTTGGTACTAAATGCGGATAAAATTTTAGCTTTACAAAGCTTAAATGTTAATAATATGATTTTATATGAATAATTAGCCAGATTAGCTGTTTTATTATTAGCCATGAGTTTTCCATTAGCCATGCCCTTTAGCCGTAAGACCATTTGTTTAGATAAGCTTTGGTTATCATCATATAAAAGAATATCTGAGCGGACGTACTCATAAAGCTCTCGCCATTCTGATTTCTCTTGCTCACTCATCTTTGTTTTCGTTGTCTTTACTGCCGCCACATCAATCCCCCTTTTATTATCCCTACCACCTCATCCGAAGTGGTAGGCTCTTTTCATTAAATTAACGCTAAAACATCTTTCGCATCATCAATGTCTGAAATTTCAGTTGGATTAACATATCCTAGTTTTTTAGTTTCGTCTAAAATCGGCTTTATCTTTTTCATATCCGACTTGTTTTCTAGGATATAATTAGTTATTTTGGCAATCACCTTGTCCAGCTCATTTTTAGATTTATTTGCCTTTTCATTTTCGGCAATTTTTTTAAATTTAGCAGCTTCTTCAGCTTCCTGCTCTTTTTTAGATTCTTCTACTGATTTTCCCGACTTATTATGTTCAGCTAAAATTGCGTCTTTAATAGCTTTGATCAATTCGTCGACTTCCATTGGTATCTCATTTACAATTTCAGAGAAGCGAGACTTAGAATCAATGACATAATTGTCATCCCTAAAATTGATTTTTCTTATCGCACCCTTTACCACACCCCTAGTCAACTCTTGCTTAGTGGCAAAATCCTTCTTACCGGTTTTCTCTTTTATGATTTCCCTGTCTATAGCAGCAACACCTAAAAAATGCACTTTTGTACTCATTGCCTTAAAGTATTTTTGTGAAAGATTTGTTGTTAGCTGCGTATAAGAAATACCACTTATCGGGTCGTCGAGTTCTTTTGTTTTTGTGTGGCCTATTACAATAAACGAAACTCCAACTTTTTTTAGAGACCACATCATATCAAGGACAATCTCGATCGCCTTGCTTTGACCTGCCTGATAACCACCAAACGCCCCATTTATACTGTTTGTTCTTTTCTTGGGGTTCTCCCTATTATTCATTGCAATTACTTCTGGCTCGGCGATATCGAAGAGTCCATCGTATGTGTCGAACACGACAACCCTTAAGTCTGAATAATCGGTTGATTTATTTTCAACAATATCCGTAATAACATCATCTAGTTTCTCCCAATCCTCCACAGTTTCATAATCAATATCATGAATGGCGTCTGCGCCATCCTCTTTACCAATTTGAAGAAACATATATCCATCCTCACCCGCCAGCTTTTCACAATACTCTTTGATGATTGTCGTTTTTCCTATTCCTGTTTCGCCAATCAACATTAAGTTGTATGCCAACGGATCTAACTTTATCTTGTTCTTCCTGCCGTATTTCCCTTTTCTCAATTCAACCCACTACTCCTTCGTTTTTATTTTTTATTTATTCTTAACCATTTGTCACTTTAGATTATTCAGCCAGTCCATGTCATCTTCTGTAGACTTTATCTCTTCCGATTTTGTTTCATCATCTTCGTTATCGTCGTCATCTAACCCCTTGGACTCTGCGTCGTTAAGTACGGCGAACAATTCATCTTCAGTATACCGCTCTTCAAATTTCTGTATTACAGGAACTTTCTCTCCCTCTTCGCCAACCATTTTAATAACGGGTTTTCTTAATACCATTCTCTGTTCCTTATTCCCGTTTTCACTACATTTTGCCAACGCTTCCTCTAGTGTATAAGCACCTATTTCAATCAACACTTTGATGTCTTCGGGGATATCATCTTCTGTCGCCGTAATGGTCGCCCCCCCCTCAATAAAATCGCCCTCAAAGTTGATTTGTGTGATACCCCTTCTCACTTTAAATAACTTCGTCTTAATTTTTCTTACAAGTTCTTTTTTGGATAAATCAACCTCGTATTCAAAAGTCATATCGAACGGTGCTTGTCCTTTGATCTCCTTTATGTAATCAAGGACTTTTGCACATATTTGAATGACACTCTTTTCTTTGTCCTCTTCACCAATACTATCTTTTAGTAAAAGTACGGACTGAGTGAATGTTGCCTTGTATTTAGATGAGTCATCAACTTTCGACAATACAATGCTATTAATTGTTTTTTTTGTAATAACTCTATTGTTATATAGTGAGTACTTTAAATTGCCTTTTACATTGAGCACCATGCCTTCTTCGAGGTGTTTTTCAATATACGCAGTCGCATCATAGGGTGAAAGAAACTTTTTATATAAGGTTCTACCCTTGGCGTCTTTTTCGAGACCGACCGTGACAAAACAAAAATCTCCGATATCTTCTAATACGGATTTATCATTCCTATCATCCCAATCGACGGTGATTCTTCTATTAAAATCATCGCTCCCGTCTTCTTTTTTACCGTGGGCATAAATGACATTATCTCTTTCCTTTCCGTACCCTGACATCATCTCTGAATATACGACGCCATACCTTTCGCCACAATCAAGCGGGAGACTTAGCGCATTATAAACCCAATCAGATTTTTCTGCCTCCTTGTCAATCTTAAATGTAAAATCATTAATCTTGGAGACCTTACCAATTAGATTAAAATTGCTAACCCAATCATTTCTCTGCAATCTCTTTTCTTCCTCTTTTTTCACTCTGACTTCTCCTTTAATTATTTTTATTTTCTAAATTATTTGTTATCATTAAAAATCAACAAAAGTATTCGTTTTAAATCATGATACTAATGTCTCTTATAAAAGCCTGGAAAAGTGTATCTTAAATGCTTTAATAAAATTCATTATTCCATTTCCTCCTTTTTTGCCTTACTACTAATAATATATGCAAAATTGATTTCAGAGGGGAACCAAATCGCCAATAAAATTTTAATTTTATTTATTTTATTAAGCCAGACAACTCCTTAACGTAAAATCACTATCCTATTTTTTGTTACATCTACATATTTTAACTCTTTATCATTGACTATATACTTCCTTTCGGTTTTCAAACATGCTATGGTGACTGTTCCACTGCCACAATAAGGATCAACTGTTATGGCATATTTATCAGTATATGTCTATACCAAGAATTCAAAAAGTTAACTGGTTTTTGTGTAGGGAGCAACCCTTTTTTCACTAGTAAACTTTTAGACACTTCTTGGATATCATTTTCCATCTAGATTGCTCATTCCATCATCCTAAATCTCATTCATAATGTTATCGCCGGTTAACCACTCGTAAGCTATGTGTCTGTGGCGGGGACTCGACGGATTTTCATAGCCGACCAACACAACGTCTTTTCCTCTGGACAACATCTCTAAATCGTCAAATACCTCACTGCGATTCAGTCTACTTAATATCTCGGAATAAAATCTCTCTTTATATGTTTTTTCATTTTGAGTGTCATTAAATTCCGTTAATATATCATACGATGGGGCTAGTCTCTTATAGTTCAGTCCGCTGTACCACGTGGGAACTTTTGCACAAATAGCTATAGGCACTTTATCGACATCAATTTTGCTCAACCTAGCAAAATAACTTGTGTAGATTCTCAATTTTTCAACCCCCCTTTTACGATATGTTCATTCGGTACCTCGTGATCACCATAATCATTTGGTAGTAAGTTTTTGTTTTCAATAACATTCCCGATGACTTCCGAAGCATTACATACTTTAAAACCTAATGTATAGTACTTCATTTCTTTGTAATCAAGCAAAACATATGATGAAAATTGTGGTGCATATGTAACGATGCCTACAACATCAAATTCGCTCTTGACAATATCTCCTTCAAAAATCAGAATACCATTCTTATCATATAATCCAATGTCTATATGAAATATAAAACTACTGCTTGGTGACAATTTTAATTTTACAATATCATCTCTTCGTCTGTGAGCTTGCACACTACGCACGACATCCATGTTAGGCGTCAAATAAGTATTACCACCCAACCACCGCTCATCCTTGCTATCCCAGATCCTAATCATGACCCATCTCCTATTCCTTTAAAAATTTGCATTTAACTTTTCAGATAAAATATCTCTTGTGATTTTTAGAGCTGTTGAAGAAGCGAGCTTTCCGAACATTTCACCAGCCAATTCGACCACGTCCGGCTCTTCCTTTTTACAATCATAATAAACTTCTTTTCCTAAATTTTTGGCAATCGTGCCCATGTCATGCTCATTCCAGTCAACCGTGATTATGCCGTTGTCAGCCATCTTATTAATAAGCTTATTAACTCTAGCCTTAGTAACAATAGAAGATGTAAGTTTTTGGCACTCCTCTCTTAAGGCAATCTTCTTCGTATCTATGGGCTTAACTTCTTTTGTTTCCGCAAACTGCTTGCATACAATTTTTGTATAAAATGGCAACCTATTATTGGGATTATTTAGTTTTGTCATATTTTTCACAACTACACCCTCTCCATAACTACCACCCAAATAGGTTTTCCCGACAAAAGCGTTTAGGTTTTCCCACGTAATAAACTTACCATCATAAAATACTGGAACATAAATAAGTCCCAATTTTCTAACCGCTTCCTTTACGACATCTTGCTTAAGATAACAATCATTCTTAATATCATAAATATCATAACAATATGCGTGATTATATTTGTCATCTGGATATTTAACAGAGTGCGGAACCAACCACTCCATAAATAAAATCAAATTATCTCCCATTATAGATTTGAATAATTCAATATCCAAAGTTTGAGACCAATTCCATGCGCCCCTTAAGTTATTTTTAAAATCCAAAACTTTCTTTCTACTAAAAGACTTAATAGTATCGTCGCTCGAATCATACCTGATAGAAAAATTAGCGCCGTCAATTTTCTCTTGGACGATTATGTGATCCCCAACTTCGAAACTATCGACCGAAACTGGCTTTAAACGCTCTATGTTCATGTATTTTTTTTGCTCCATAAATTCTCTCCTTTATTCACAATTAAGTTCTACCAATAAAACCTATTTCTATTTTCTAAATTAGTTGTTATCATAAAAATCAAACTATTGAATCACACATTACACATTATTCAGCACAACTCCTGTTTCTTTATATTTATAGAACATATCTCTTAGAGAACAGATATCCTTTGGCAAATTTCCTCTAATCTCAATGGGAATCTCGTACAGCAATCTACACCAACTGAAGAATTCTTTTGATAACGACGTTGATAAACTGCCAGTATATTTATAATATCCATACTTAATAGTTTGGTCTGCTACGCTACGCATATGTTTCCAAAAATTATAATAATCTGATTTTAATTTTGTCATAAATCCGTCGCTGTCTTCAATAACGAATCCTTCAATATATCTCTCACCATATTTATAACCTTCAACAGTCACACTTTCATACCAATTAAAAAATTCTTGCCAGTTATAAAAATCAAGTGTCTTCTCCTTTACCTCTAGTCCCAAACTGTTTGATAAGATAGTCAATTCATCGTAGGACAACTTCTCGTAATTCAATCTGTTGTTAATTACGTCTAGCAGTACAACTCTGCTTTCAGGATATTTAATAATATGTGGATCATTTTCTGCGTCAACACACTCAAAAATGAACGATACGTCGTTCGTTTTAATATAACTTTTTACCTTATTTGCTGTCTTATCCCCATATATTTTATAAAACAAATTTCTCATGTATCCTGAATGCACACCACTAGCACTTGATTTAGAAACAATAAGTAAATCATCTTCTTCACTATTCCAACCAATAACCCCTAAAAATCCGTTATATTTCAAATATGAAGCAACTGGGAACCGCATCGTATATCTCAGTAAGTCAAATTTGGTTTCTGGCCTTTCATTAATACTAAAAAATTTTTCATATGCTCGTGCACAAATCTTATTTTCTTTTGTATTAATATACAACCCTCTTGCTTTTGTAGTTATATCATCCCATACTCTTTTTTTAAAGGCTTGTGGAGTAAAATTAAAAGAGGAGATATTCCCAAATTTTTTTTCATATACATATTTGTTGTCTCTCATAGAGTCCATCAATTCTTTGATTGGTGTGTTTATGAGTGCTAAATCTTCGTTGCTCCCTTTGCTCCTACTATCACCTATAGGTTTTTTAAATACGTGATTTTTGACACTTACAATATCAATATTTACGTCATTGTCGTCATAATATAAAGATAGACATCTTAGTTCTCCACCGAATTCCACCGCTCCTTCTAAATTAAATGAACCTGATGTATAATGTGCTGGCAAATTTTGTATATTCCTATGTCCATGTATTTGATAAATACTATCATCATTTTTTAGCTTATCAAAACTTTGTCCGACCTCTAAGACGTCTTCATACTTACCTACGCCTTCAATCATTTGCTTAGTTGATATCTTCGTCAAGTTCTCTGGAATTGAGCTTATTCCCCCGTGGGTCACAATATATGTATTTTCATAGTATCTAAAGTAAGCGCATTGAGCTAACTTTCTACAGAACTCCCTGATACTTTTTCGGTCGACTCCCTCTTTTGTTAATTGTGGTTCGGTATTTAACTTAAACTCTTTTGATCTAGTCGTATAATTGTTTGACCAAAACCACAGCCACTTTTCATGATTCCCTTCGATAAAATATGTATTTTTCAGTTTACTGATTTCACATAGATAATTAACCACTTCGACATTTTCAATCCCTCTATCAATATAATCACCAAGGAATATATAAAATTCGTCTTTATTAAGGTTCCCATGACCACTTATATACTCCCTTAATGCAGTATTGCAACCATGTATATCGCCTATACAATGAATACGCTTATAATCAGATAGGTTCATTGGCTTGTACCAAATCCGCTCAAGCTCTTCTGGTTTTAAAACTTTAATACCAGAAGGGATAGGTTCTGTCGTAAATCTGGCATACATTTTATCTATTACTATTTCTGGAACCCGTTTGATCTTATCCCTTAATAGATTCCTGCGTTTTGCCTCTTCTTTTGGGATATCTGTCATATCAATACAATAAATTCTATACCTATGGTTTTTAGCTAAATCCTTATAGCGATTCATTTCTACGGTCTTGGAATTCGTAGCATCAATAACAGTGAATTCTCCGTTCTGCATACGAATTTCCAACATTTTAAAAAGCATGTTCCAAACCGTTTTATCGTTAGTTTGATTAATAGCCATTGAGCCATCAGGCATCATTATGGGACTAGAACATAATAGCCGAATGTCGTCAGCACATAAAGTGTAGGGCTTAAGATCATTTTTTTTAATAAATGTGCTTTTCCCGCAACCAGGGCTACCTCTAAAGATCAATAATACCCTCAATAATTATCCTCCTTTCCTGTTATTTATTGACTTATATTTGTCTAGTTTTCTTTTGTATTCTAACGCTAAGTCTCTCCAATAATTAAGCATACGCCCACTTCTATCTGCGTTCGCATGTAGTTGATCTATATAATTAAAGATTTCTCTCATGTCATAAATCACCTGTGAATTTTCACTATTGTTTTCTGTCCAACATTTCTTTATCTCATTAATTTCATCTATATACATTATTATACTATCCTTTCGTATAATTTTGATTAAACACATAAGGAGTATCTATCATTTATGTTTCGCAGTTTTATTTATTTTTATTTAAATACTCTCTTAAATCATCAGAAGTAAGTGTTCATCCTGTTAAAAGAATACTTTCGATCATCCACTTATAACCACAAAATCCAGCATTTTGGGTTTACCTCATAAAACCTATGTCCTCCAAGGTACATGACCTCACAGATATAATATTTATTACCAATTTTTATTAAGTATCCTTGTATTTCTCTTGCTGGTTCAATAAAATACCCGCTTCCATCCATAAGTCTGGTATAACTTTCAAAAATCATACCCTTATAAACTGGTACTTTAAAATTAAGCATGGTTAACCATGCTTATAAATAGCTTTGATCAGTACCATTGATATTTGCTCAATTCATTGCATGAGACCACTTAAAGTTCCATAGATTCAGCTATTTCATCAATTAGCTCTTTCATGCAAATTTCACATATTCCGAAACAAATAATATTTACCCCATAGTGGGTATCAATCTTTATTTTTTTTACACTCTTATCCTCCTTTTTACCGCATATCAAACAAGAATAAAAACCGTTATCTGCACCATCTGTAATACTAATCATTCCATCAACTCCCTTCCGATATTCTTGTATAAGCCTGTTTTTCTGAATTCTTTCGGCCTCTGTTTCTTGGAGGTTTGCACTTCGTTGATTTTTTTTAAGAGGAGCGTAGTTCCCAACTCTAACTGCTTCGTCTGTTTAGTATCTATATGCTTATGATACCCAAGCATCCCATTAACTATTGAAAATGAATTAGCTAACCTAATAGCCGCATCATTGGCTTTGATTCTCTTATATAACTGCTTTATTTCATTACTTTCATTTAGCACATGCCATTTAGATACTCTTCGACGTTTCTATGCAGCTTTATTTTTTACTTCTTTTTCCTTTTGTTCTTTTATTTTCCTATCTTCTAACTCTTCATATCTTCTTTGGTTAGCAAGACGTTCTTCAACAAATTCATCCATATCAGTATCATCATCGAACATGCAACAAGGTGGCTTTATCGGGGCACCCCCGTAACATGATATACCACCTGAACAAAGTCCTTATTTTTGTATCTGGCAATTGTCACACTCCAAACCTTGTTCTATAAAATCCTTATATAGCATAATAAAAATCTCCTTTCTTAATTTAAGCACTCAATTTGAATAAGACTTATTGGCAGTTCCTCCTTCATATCATTGCTATATGGCAGCAATATATCCCCGATAGCTATAGCTCTCGTAACTCCCACATACAAGCGTAAAAGGCGTGTCAAAGCAGTGCCACTCGTCGGGCTGTACATTTTCCGCTTCCTCTTGATGCATGGCGGACAATTTTTCTCAATCCTGATTTGTCATGGCTATACCTAGCCCACCTTGTATTTAGGCTACCGTCATATTTCCTAACGTCGTCTCCATTGATCAATCCTCTTCTTTTTCCATATATCTCCCTCGCCCTGATAGTCCTTCAACCGCTCTATGCTTAAATACATCTTCCATAAATTTTTTGTTTGGATCCTTGATTATGTATGCTAGCCTTTCCTCAAAGTAAACGCCCCATATATTATAGTAATCATCCCATATAACCGTTGTATATGCTGCTGTCATCGCTTGACCGCCAATTCCCCCGAATCCTAAAGCGGTGCTTCCCCACATTTGGCTAAATATGGTTATCTCAAAATCCAGGTACATTTTCTTTTCACTCAACAGACTTGTAAATCTGTTTTTGATTTGACTTTCAAAATCTTCTTTGATTTTTAACAGACATGGCAAATTCATGTTTTATCCTCCTCTTTTTCTAAAGCTTCTTTTGTCAATGCCTTGACCGCCATATTTAATGCTTGCGTGATAAGCTGCGCTCTGGGATATTCTTTTTGAAAATGATGATTATTATGTTCTAAAATTATATTTATTGCTTGATTTGCCGTCATGTCATCAATCTTAATATTCGGATTTAATAATTTAATTAATTGCCCTTCTGCTTCTAATTGCTCATATTCTTTAAGTTGCATTGTTTTCTTTATCGCAAGTTTTTCCCAATCTTTGGCACTAGAAGCCCAATAATCATATTCGGCTTTAAATTCATCTATACAGTCAAATAATTCTTTCATGTCAGAATATGTCGGTGGATTATCAATGCTTTCTTCTAGCCAATGTTTTTTTAATTTATCAATTTTATTTAAGTACATTTTTGTCTTGACTCCCTTTATCGTTTTTTGTATATATTAATAAAGTCTTTGCGAAATCCATTGTTGCATGTGATATAAAGCGTTCACATGTATCAAACAGGTCAACCGTCTCATGTTTTACCTTGCATCTGACAACAAATCTTTCTCCTATATCTTGCGCATGTTTACAAAATCTACATTCATTTGCGTTCATTTTTACTCCTCCTTTGGCAATTTCGGCTTATATGGCTTTGGTAATGGCTTCCATACCATACCTTCTCTTCCTAGTTTATTTAAAAATATACTTCCATACAAGCCATCTCTTCTTTCCAAAAAGTTACCATTTCTTTGTAGTTATTTGTTATAATCGCAGCTTTATGAGATCGTGGATCGAAATCATGGATAGCCACTATATCAATATATCTTTTTTCATTGCCATCATGATCAATCACTTTCACTGTCATATGCCTATTCCTTCCTTTCCGAAACTACTGCGTCTCCTTATTTTGTTAAATTGATTTTTACTCCAAACATAGTGAGGGGGAATGTGTAGAGATCTTTTTTATCAAAAAATAGCCACTTCCAAATACATGCCATGCAAATATCAACTCTATTTTTTTTATTACTGTTTTTTTTCATTATTCTGTTATCTTCAAGCGGACATTGTAATAAGCACCAATCTTCATCACAATGATCACATTGTTTTTCTAATAATTCATATTCACAGCATAAATCATCTGTGCTTATATCCCATACCTTAAAATACTTACAATCCTTATCCCAACAACCCTTCGGAAATCTACTCATATTGCTTTCGACCTTCCTAAAACCTCTTTAGCTTCTCGCTCTATAAGAAATATGGTTTTATTAAGCTCTGGCAATAACTGTAATCTGAACGGAACCTGAATTATGATAAAGTACTCCTTGTCATCAAAATCACCTCTTTGGGTTGTGATTTTATAAACAATACTTCCGATTGCGCAAGGCAATTGAATTAATCGCCCCTCTTCTTCTGCTTGTTTATATTCATTGAGTTCAGCTTCTAATTGTTCTATATAGACAATCAAATCCTGATTATTACTACATTTCATATAAGGTCACTCTCCCTTAAACCTTCTAATATATACCCTGTTTTCGTGATACTGTTCCGCTTTTCGTACCTTTCCCAAGACTTGACCCAACATATTATAAGCTCTCTTACCTTCGCTGGTATCTAAATATTCTTTTAGTGGTTCTAGATCTTCTACGATATCTTTAGCACACCTGCGTTCATCAAGATTTCGCCTTTGTTGTGTAGTTAATTTACAAAATTCCCTATACGACAAATCCTTTATTTCTAAATCATGCAGGTAATCTGTTGTTTTTGCATTAAAGCCATCTACAATTCCGATATTAAAATCGTATTTCTGCTTCGCATTACCACAAAGATTCAAAAACTCCTCTATTGTTTTTGATATTTTTATCTGCGCCATTGCACGACCGTCTCCTTTTCCCAAATTTTATTCGTCATTATAATCATACCGCCCCTCCCACACGACTTTAGCATCCCTGCCGGCATGTAGCCGCCACACGTTACCACTAAAACTGGCTACCAGACCCATGTTCCACAAGCTTATAGCTGATTGAAACGGGTTGCCTTTAAAATCAAAATCACAGTGCTTCCATTCATCTTTCTCTAAGTTGAAGAATGAGGAGATGTAAGAATATACAAAATCATCCACAGAACTCCACATAGA
>Ga0153946_1000041_pt1 | contig 39511 bp, 49 predicted proteins | sample TSNJ030MetaG_FD_104751 | JGI IMG/M metagenome (GOLD analysis project Ga0153946, IMG submission 104751) | Attine ant fungus gardens microbial communities from New Jersey, USA - TSNJ030 MetaG | ecosystem: Host-associated > Fungi > Mycelium > Unclassified | place: USA: New Jersey, Wharton State... | reverse complement strand
TCGTCTCCAACAAGATCAGAATCAAGCCTCCTCTCGGATCTTCCACTGCCACACAGACAAATTCGACGTTGAAACAAGAAACTTCGTCTTCTACCTTACTCCTACGTGTGCCTGCTGCAAGCGCTGCTGCCGGCAAGACAGCCCAGCCTATCACTGCACCAACCCAGACGAAGTCAAAGTCCATACCTTCCACAATACCGACATCTTCCACGAAAACCAGTGCATCCACTAATTCAGCCACACCACTTGTTGCTCCGCAGCTCCAAAAACCATCACCACTCGCACCAGCATTGCAACCGGCCAAATCTGCAACACCTCAGCCGCCAGCCCCGGGTCAGCAAGCTACATCAAGACATTATCAGTCAACTTCCCTTGCAGTTGCATCTTCATCCACTGCTGCCGCACCTGCGAATAAGACTGTCTCAGCAGCTTCAAAATCGCCTGTGCCTGTCTTCACTCATCCTAATCATCAGATCAAATTTGTGAAGATGCGAGTTCAACCTCAGGGCCGTTCATTCTGGTTAGATCGTCGAGAAGGGGTAGAACTTGGGCCATGAGATTAGTTCCCGGCGAGACGGGACTCAATGTAGATGATCTTGTTTTCTCAGGGGATGACGAGGGCGAAGAGAGCAGTGAAGGAGACGATGAAGAGGAGTTGAAGCAGGAAGAAGACGAGGATGACTCAACATCCTCGCCAAAGAACGGCAAGACAAGGAATGCCAAGGTCGCAGTGCGGCGTTCCCAAAGAGCCGCTGCTATGCCTACAAGAACAACTCGGTCCACTATAGCAAAGAATAAGATTCAAGCAAAGAAAAAAGAAATCGAGAAGGTTGAAGAGGCGCTACTCAAACTAAACGGAGTGGTGGTGAAGGAAAAGGAAGATGCCGCTCGGCAGTGGGACATAGGTATACCTGTGGGATCAAATATCCTAGAGGTTGGAGAGAAGGGTGGGCTCATGTGGAAAGTTCATATTGAACGAGTAGTAAGTAGTTAATTGATGACCGCTTTTTCTCATTGCAAGATTGCAAGGTTAATCATAATTTTCGCGCGTATGTATGATATTTATCTCCACCTTCCAGCAGTTTTCAGTATATTAATACCTTACATGGTCTTGGTGAGCTAGATAAAAATCGATGTCTGACTTTCCTTTTGTTCTTGGTGGATGAAGTGTGATTTCCAATAAATGCTCCGAATTTTGAAATTGCAGTGACGCACTATTTCTGCTGTTACCTTTTCTCCTTTCCTCTCGATTTCTTTTTACTGTTATACATATCTAAATAGTGTAACCTGTTACTCTACCACGGACTGTGTTTGAGCACCGTGTAACAAACTGATGGATTAAAAAAAGTGAACATATATATGCGAAGGCTACTTCCATCTGCCATCACATCTGCCATCACCACTACGGAGCAAGATTCCAAAGAGCTCTCTCACTGAATAGCCATTCCTGCCCAAGCTTCTTATTTCTGCCTTACCTATAACCCATACTGAAAGATTGCATCAAAATGGCGGCTTTAGTATCGTCCCAGGCAAAAGTCCAAGGCAAGATACAAGAGCCTTAGAACTTCCAAACACTACTAATGGAGAACTAGATAAAGAGAATGGTGCTGACTTAGATATTGAACAGATTATTGAGGACGACGAGCACGATACAGTTGAAGGTGGTGCTGCTTGTGTTCGTCGTATCGTTCTAACCTAGCTGTCATTAGGTGAGGGGAAGAAGAAGAAGAAAAAGAAGAAGTCAAAGAAAAAGAAGGTTTATCAGAGCGAGCCGCCTCGCATTGGATTGTCCAAGCTGTTCCCTGATGGAAACTATCCCGAGGGCGAAATCCAAGAATATAAGAATGAGTGTGTCATTCGCTTTTCGGTCAATTTTGCATACTTCTCATGCACTTTATTATCAGCAATTCATGGCGTACAACCTCTGAAGAAAAGCGCTATCTTGATAGGATGGCCCAAGAGGATACTGAAGATACTTACAACAACATTCGACGTGCAGCTGAGGTACACCGGCAAGTGCGTCAATACGCTCGTCAAAATATTAAACCCGGGATGTCAATGACAGAAATTGTAAACATGATTGAAGATGGTACTCGTGCTCTGGTCGAAGAGAATGGCCTCGAGTCCGGAGTGGGATTCCCGACTGGTGTCAGTCTTAATAACTGTGCAGCACATTATACTCCCAATGCAGGTGATAATATCGGTGGGTATATCTGCTCTAGTCCTCGTCCATTTAATTTAATACTGTCTGTCTCGCAGTTCTGCAACAACAAGATGTATTAAAAGTTGATATCGGGGTACATGTCAAGGGCAGGATATGCGATTCGGCTTTTACAATGAACTTCGAACCTACCTATAACACACTTTTAGAAGCTGTGAAAACCGCAACTGATACCGGCGTCAGAGTTCGTGAACTGAAATTACTCTTGAGATTACATTATTCACAATCAAGCAGGAAGCTGGTATCGATGTGAGACTGGGAGAACTAGCAGGATGCATCCAGGAAACCATGGAATCATATGAAGTCGAAGTGGAAGGAAATTATCATCCTGGTGAGGATTTGTTTTCCCTCTCGTGAATGAATCTATTTATGCCCAATTTTTACCTAGTCAAGCCGATTGAAAACTTAAGCGGTCATTCAATCAATAAGTATCAGATACACGGAGGAAAGTCAGTGTTACTCGTGAAAAACGATGATCCTACCAAAATGGAAGAAGGGGAGTACTTTGCCATTGAGACTTTTGGATCAACGGGAAGGGGACGTATTGTCGAAAGTGTGAGTTGATGTTCTGAATCAGGGGCCAAGAGTTACGATCGTGGAGCAGGGTGAATGTTCTCACTACGCACGGATGGTAGATGCACCGCATGTGCCTCTCAGGTAAGGGGTCTTTTACTCGTCTTATACTCCTCACGCACTCGGTAACTCGTCCTTGAATAGATTGTCAACCGCGAGATCGTTATTGAAAACAATCAATAACAATTTCGGAACGCTCCCTTTCTGTCGGCGATATCTAGATAGAATTGGGGAGAGCAAATATCTCCTTGCTGTGCGTTTCTAGACTTGTCGTACATACTCCCAAAACTGACCGTATTTGTCAAGCTAAATCACCTGGTCAATCAAGGGATTGTTCAGGATTATCCTCCCCTATGCGATCAACGAGGATCCATGACAGCACAATTCGTACGCCAATTCGGGTTTCTATTTGATATGGCTTCTAATGCAAGCTTCAGGAACACACGATCCTTCTCCGGCCTACAGTTAAAGAGGTGGTGAGCCGAGGTGACGATTACTAAAGTATGCAGCTGAGTCGGATGTGATCGATTGATCGGGTCCAATGTGTAAGCCCCAAAGAGCAGCTCCATCTTTGCAAGACTCGTATTATATGATCCAACATGGAGAGCAAATGTAATCTTCTTTGTCCATGGCCTGATTCCTTTACCATGAACTGGTTCTATATGAATGTTATCCAACCTCCTTGGATATTCCTAGTTTCTCCAATCACTCGTAGTGCCAGAGAGCAGCCTTCAAGACAATCACCTACATTATCATTGAAGCATTATAGTACTCCTGGTGTCTCCCCTCCCTCAGCCAGAGTCAATCCAAAACTTAAGCTCCAGCCCCGACAACCGTTACACCTGTGGGAATACTGGAAATATGCTGCTTTTCTTGCTGTCAAAGGTGCGAGATAGGTTTCTGTTGGTTAACTGTGCTAAGATGGCTCCTACAACAGTCAGTCAACTTACCACCGACGTGCTTTCACATCAGATATGGGGTCCTCGAAAAAAGTCTTGGGGAATTGAAATGACCATTGCCACCAGTCTCGTTCGCGGTGCCGGTCGACACTCGAGTCTTGTCGGCATTGTTGGTGATCATTTCCAAGGCTCTTCACTAGTTTCGTTGACTGCAGATATTCCAGAGCACAATACGGATGCTGATTAATATGTGTGGACTCGTGCCCTTACCCTCGGATGCTCTAGTCACACCAGTTACCTTTCGCGTGAGACAACGAAATCTGCGAGGGATCCTCGCGCCTTTCGATGCCGCCGAGACAGGGCTTCGGGAGCTTTCGGGTGAGTGGGTTGTCGGGAGAAATACATGGCAACGCTTGCAGAGCGAATGTAAGACTTCGAAAAACGCATCTGAAAGGTTTTCAATGTCGGGCTCGGAGCGAGTTATCTTATACATCCATGGAGGTATGACCAACATCCTTCACTCATTGGAACCACTAAGAAAGCCGGCTCTAGGCGCATATTATTTCTCAAGCGCTGCAGCACAGCGGTCTATCTCAGTTCCTCTCGCCAGATACGTGGATGCCAGAATTTTTGGTGAACAGGGTTTTGATTTTATTTTTTTTTCACTGCTGTTAATGCCTGATTACAGCCATCGATTACCGTCTTGCGCCGGAGACACAATTTCCTGGTCCCCTTCAGGACATAGTTTACGCTTACTTGCGGCTCTCAGAAGATTTTCAAATTCCACCAGACAACATCATTATTAGTGGCGACAGCGCTGGTGGTGGCCTCACTCTTGTACTACTGATGTATCTGAGAGACAACGACTATCCACTTCCATCTGGAGCAATTGTTATGTCACCCTGGGTAGATCTCACCCTGAGTTGTGATTCTTGGGAGTCCAACGCCCTATATGATGTTGTCCCCTTTCCAGTCATGGATAGCCATATGAATCCCATAGCCCTCTACCTTGGTGCGCAAATGGAGGAGTATATTACGCACCCCTATGCAAGTCCGTTGTTTGGGACATTCGAAGGTTTACCACCACTTTTAATACAAGCAGGAGAAGCAGAAGTGCTGAGGGATGAAATTCTGCTTTTGGCTCATAAAGCAAGCCTTTCCGGCGTCGTGGTGAGACATGAAGTCTATGACGATGCAGTGAGTTCTTAGCTTTCAAACTGGTTAATGTCCAATCCCTATCTTCAGGTGCATGTTTTCCAGTCTTGGCCTTGTTTTGCTGCAACTCTTAAGTCCTTTGAATCTATGCGCGATTTTGCGCATAATACACTCCCAAAATATTCGGAAGGCACGATACGGCCTCTGCGAGAAACGACAGAGAAGGACATTGAAGCTGAAACCAAGAATGAAAAGGCTGTAGCGGTCAACTACCCCGGGGTCGGAATGATGAAGAGTGGTATTGCTGAGCAGACGTTTAACAAGCTAGAATTACCCTTTGTTCCTCGTCCAGATCCACCTCCAGAGCCTTCAGGAGTGGACAACGAAATCTTCAAGAAGGAACGTCAGGAGGCGTTGAATGTCTGGCAAGGTAATTCCTGGGAGGACACTTGGGAAGATGATGGCTGGTTGAGGGGCGATAGTGAGCCAGGTATGGAATTGCAAGTGCGGTATTATTCCATGCCGACCTCCGAAGATCTTCATGCAACCGATATTTCGGTTAGTTAAATGACAAGGTTGTATTCTCTCCTCGCCCCGCTGACCAAACTCGACCTGGTTTCATTACTCAGAAGTCCATATACGACAGAGAGCATCGCAGATGCCGCTACAAATTGTTTCAAATTTTGGTTGTTCCAGTAGCATTTCCTCCAGAACACCTTAGCACGTTTAATCGATTTTAACATGACCGACACCATCCAGGTCCTCTTCTCTAGCATTACGTCTGCACGTATTCTTTAATTGGATGTTGAACTCTATTGAAGCGGACCAGTACTGTGCGTCAACAGATTACAAGAACCATCTGTTATATGGAGACTACAGGATGCAAGGCCAGTGGATTATTCCCTATTTTGTAGTGTAAGTTTTCCGCTACACTATTGCCCGGATTACCGGCTGTTTCTCGTTCGAGATATATTCATGTAGATACTTACTTTCCTCAGCTCACTACCTATTTCGGTGACTCCTGAGCCTGCTGCTACATAAACCACAATGATGTAGGTTGAGGAAGACTGACTGGCTTTCGTGGTCGCAATTAGTGGTGGCATTACAAAAGAGAATAATCCTCGAGTTACGGTTGGATGCAATTCTGATACATGATCTATCACAAGTGCGCTAACTATGAGAGATGACTCTCTCGAGTTGTGTCACTGTTGATAAGTCTCCCGATATAAATCATTGATTGGCTTGATAAAAGCAAGGCATCTTTTTTGTGGGTTAACAATTTATTACACGGTGCTAAGTTGTATGGCATCAATTGTACTACATGTGTTCACATTGTAATTAGTGGTATCTTCAGATAGTCGGCGCCACCTGCTTAGCTCAACATCTCTGATTGAATAGTAGCTACAAGCATCAGTCAAGACACAAGGTATCTTTGCAGAAATCAAGAATCTAAGCAGCTCTTTGGTCGGCTTGATATTTAAAACCGTTTTGTAATATTTCTAGTTCTTCAATGACATTTTGCAGGGCGCTGCGTTCCCAATTGCCATATATAAAGCCCTCATAAAGCATAGTTGTACCAGCCCAGGCGACCATCACCGTGAATATGATGAAGATAGAATTGATCCACGAACGTGGGAACCATGCTGTACCAATGGCTATGCCGACAAGAAGTACAAGACAGAGGACAAAAATAAGGAGCTCCTTTCTTGAACGTTCACGAGAAAAACGGTAGCACTCTGTCAGGGCGTTGATGGTCGTCATAATGGCAGAACTTGTTAACTCCGTCTGGGCATCGTTGGACTCGTTCTGGAAAGTGCTGGAACTTTCAGCTTGACTTGGCTCTGGTTGGATTTCTATGGTAGCTTCTAATCCGAAGTGGTCTGAGTATGAGAAAGTAAATCCCGGAACTTTGTCAGTCAGAACGACTCGGCATTCTGTTGCACGAAGCTGGGGATATTGTTTTCCTCGAGGTTGGCGATAGAGAATGTAGTCAAGGCGTTTGCCGAAAAATGTTGAGCTCAGGTACGATTTGCCTGCAGACCAGGTATTGACTGGCGAATCAGCCGTAATTCCATGTTGAATAATTGCATCTTTGGGATTCATAACTGTGAGGCTATCACTATCGGGGTGGACAACTGCCCAAGAATCGAGTAATGCAGCGTGATGACGAATGATTGTCATTGGTAAGGTGGTAGGTACACTGTTAAAATCACCTAGCTGTGTTTCGTGATCAGTCATACATGTATTTTCTCTTCGAATGAGAAACTTACGCCGATGACATAGTGTCCCAGTTCAGCTGCTTGCCGGGCGAGTTTAGCATATTCCCAAGCACCGACAAGTCGATGCGCCCTTCTATGCTCCGGTCCATCTTCACCTCCCTTAGCATAGAGCTTGATTCTTGATTAAAATTTTCCTTATGTTTAATTGAGAGGTTGACGTACATGAGTGTTGAAGACCTGGACTCTTCCAATAATAGGATGAAGAATCACGACGCTAGCAGCAGCCTTGCCGACAAACCAATCGCCACCACCGACATCTGTGGGTTCTCCATTCAATGAATACGGATGAATAGATGTTTCTATGAACGGAAATCGCGAGAAGATGGCAAGTCCAGCACCAAGAGCACCACTGGCATAAGGAGATACTGAACTGAGTAATGCAGATGGATACTGGAAAATGGGTGATTCACCTATAGAAAAACCTTGCATGTGGAAGCCTGGATTGAACTGCATCACGGACCATCACATAGTCTGAGTACACCCATAACTCTTGTAAGGCTACAATGTCATGGTCAGAACGAGCTACGAAGTCTGTAATTCCGTGCATGCGCTCATTGAGATTTTTCGAGACAAACTTCAGACCCCTGTTATTTACCAAGAGTCAGATTACTTGTAAGGAGTGGCCATGATTACCAGCAGTTCAAAGACAGTAACCGTAATTTGAAATCTGTGGTCATGAATGTTAGATGGACGAAAGGCACCCAATTGGTCAAGTAACACTCCCTTCACTTTGGGATCAAAAAACACATGGATGACCACCGCATTCCATGCAAGGTATCCTTTATCATTCACTGGCTGTTTGTCAGTCCATGACTCAAAAAGACTTGCTCAGTTCTTCGATGACGACGGAAATCCCATTGATGGTGGTTGTCACTTCGGAAGTCGCTGCCGTTACATCCATCCATCCAACTCTATCTGGAAGACCATGGTACCTCACAAAGTGAGCATATTTCTTCCTGTCATGATTCAATGTACTCATTATTACTCAAGGGTCGCAACGCTCAAGGTCACTTCGAAGACGGGAAGACAAGTCGGCGGGACGATTCTGCTTCGAGCCGAACCTCGAGAGCTGACCACAAAAGAAAACATTCGCGTAAAAAAAGAAAAACAGGGTATACTAGAGAGCTAAGCTCAGGTAGTTCTCGGTCAAATCTGGCTAGAAACTCAGCCAGCAAAAGTTCAACGCCAATAGTAGGCGAACCTATGGAATCAAACACTCCCACTTCAAAAGGATGGGGCTCAGCTAGCACGGTCGAAACTCCTTCTATTTGGGATTCTGCAGGTGGCTGGGGGACAGAAGAGACCTCGAATTTGAATCCCCGGGGAAACAGTGGCCGGAGAGATCGTGTTCTGAAAGGCAGTAATGAAAATATAGGTATGGAGCACGGTTTTCTCGTTTACCGGGCTTCTCAGATCTCTCTTCCTCCCATAAAGCACAACGAAACAAGGCGGATGGAACAAATGGGTTGCATGTAACACTCCCGACCAATCAATCCCATCCCTCTCTCCTACATGGAAACCCAGCTATGTCTTCGACGTCGAGACTCAGTCAACAGGAAACACTCGACTACTCTTCGTCACCACCTACAGCAACTATTGAGATGGCTAACTCGACTCCAAGATCATCTACCACTCCTGAAATAACAGCCAAGCGATTACGACTTCCTTTACCAACAAGATTGCAAAAGGGTCCATCCACCATTTGTGTTCAAGGAGCTATTGACGACCAGAATTTTTCGTCGTCTTCTCCCGTTACACTTCAGGATTGGAGTAAAATTATAGATCTTACTCAACAAGACGATGCAGCAAATGATGCCTTGATGGTACCCTCAACTCTAGATATTCATGAACTTCATGCCAAAGTCATTGCGTATGTGTTCCAGTCAAGCTTTATAACAGATACTTAGCTTGCAAGAACAGGGAAATAACGCATGCCGTATTAATACGTTATGACCTCATCAATGCCGAAGAACAGAAAGACAAGTGGCGTAGGGCACGTCAGTCTTCATGTTACCAGCACTCGACGCCAGCCGCGCAGAACATCTTGGAATTAACCAACCACAAATACAGCGAAGAGCTTGCGAAGCTTCACAAACAGTTGTCCTTGTCGCTGAAGCTGGTTGTCAGTTATGCCAGTGGTTTGAATGTGCATCGCGAGTCGTTAGGAAGGGGGCTTGATCTGAGGAAAATCATGATGTACACAAATAGCCTTCGAGACTGGATCGTAGATCTGGAATTACCGAAGAGGTTATCTTCTGTGAAAAGTGAGATAGATTCGGAGAAGAGGAGAAGAGAGGTTATCAAAAGGCAAAAGAGTGGGGAAGGTAAGTGCTGATTTTGTTGTACTTATCTATTTAGTCACTTATACCTTGGCCAGTCACAATGCTGAAAAATACTGTTCATGAACTGGAGCTCTCCGTGACTGATATCTCTGATCACCTGATCCACATACAAGACATCCAGCCTGAAAGATTTCAAGAAGCATTCCATGCAACGGATAAATTACTAGAAGAAGAGGATATGGCAAACATGGATAAACTTCTCTCAGGGCTGGGAGTTGGAACGGATGCAGTTATAGATACTAAACAGCAGATCAAAATGGCAGATCAGAAATTGATGGGTCAACAATCAAGGATTGAAGGACTTGGAACAAATCTTGAAGTACTAAAAACAGAGGTTGCGAACTTGAAGCAAAATGAGGCGGAAATTACAGCATTCCGGGAAGAGGTATCTATGGGATCTAAAGTTGAACAAAGATATACTCACATATTTTAGGCTGATATGAGACTAAAAAGGATAGAGATGAGGAAGAGAGATGATAAGGCTCAGCTGGACCAGCTTTTCCAGAAATTTCAAACTCTGCATCAGCAGAGTCTTCATTCACAAGATGACCCTTCTATCTCTTCTTTCGAGGTAGATGATCTTTTGCCATATTCAGATGCACTTGTCACTGCATATCTCATGCAGGAGATAAAGCCTGCACTGGATGCAATTGTGGCTGATGTTGATACCAGTCGTCATGTTCTCGCTGATCAACTAACCAAACTTACAGAACAGGTAGTCATCAGAACCTATGACATGGTTCAAATGACTTTAAAGATGAATGGACTTACCCTACAACTTTATTAATAGTAATCACCTATAATTGGTAGTGTTAGATCATTTTCTGTTTGCCTGATATGATGTTGTTTGTATTCTTTGTGCCCATAATCAAGCACGGTCAGCCTGAAATTGTCGAAACGTATGGCTGAAGGTCAACCTCCTGGTACTCTGATTCTACTTGAGGAATATATCGAATATACTTATCGTAATCTTCACCAACACTCTCCAAATATTGCCTAAGCATCTGCTCTCTTGAAACTGGCTGTACCTCATATCCTTCTGAGCCCCTTCTTACTCTCCTACTCTCACCATTCTGAATGACTCCCAATGGTACATCCTCCTCCACATCAGAGCTCGACAGGCTACTATCATCAGCATTATTTTCTGGCTGATATTTCTCGCCTCTGTCATAGTCTGGGTGGTAAGGAGGCACTTTATCATGTGGTATGCGTGAGTCACGGCTTTTCGAGATGAAACGACGGCGGGAACTGCTGGTTGGCTCGAGAGCAGGATTAAGGGCATCGTGTCCATAGGTCCAGGGAGAAGAAGATTGGAGGTGGTCGTAATTAGTTGGCTCGTATTGCTCTGGATCTCGTGGAGGCCAGGATATGGGAAGAGCAGCATCTTCACCCAGAGGGAGAATGGAGAATGTCAATATAAATGTACTATAACCGGAGACAGGAAGGAAAGACAAGTATGGGATCGAGGAGCGGAAAGAACATATCATATCGCCAGACAGGTTTAGACGACTCATCTCACGCCTGGTCTATGGTGGAAAGGCAATTCCACTCACCATTTCGGCTAGATAGTTCGTATTTGAGTCCGGAACCTGTCGGGCGTGTTGGGCAGCACCACAAGAGAAATTTTTTGCCAAGGACAGATTCGATATTACGTCGTCGACCAAGATCCTAGATGAGAATGAGAATAAGATTTGCAAACCAATCAATGGAGGAGATACCCACATACGGAAATTTGACCTGAAAGCTGGGTCAGCGAAAACATTTCAAGAGAAATGCCCAACGACAGACCTCGCTGATTTTCCCTCTCCTAACCATTATAGCCGCTTTGTCTTTCTCCCATCTCTCTATCGTTGTGGTATTTCCTAACAGGGCGTTGAAATGGTAGATGCTACACATCCTTGAACGTTCAGAATTTATCATGATAATGAGCACCAACCTAAATCCACCGACAGCAAGAAGGACAGGTAAGCAGGTAACATAGTTGAGTACGATCAAAATAAACTCCATGTTCGATGGCGCAGCCTAGATCGAGATATTTTAGGTCATCTGTCAAGATTCATAGCATGTTTGCTGACCCAGTAAGGTCCACTTATGGCCTCCATTACCCGTCTAGTTACCATAGTAATGTGGTAGGAACAGGATATATCCACAAAGAACAGAAAGCGTATGAAATGGCCATGATTGAAGTGCCCAACACAATTATTTATCCAAGGGCAGTGATGGTCTTGGTCACGTTAGCACCAGCATTCAGTCTGGAGTGGTGAATATTACCCATACGAAGGATACATCTGCGGAGAATATCAGGATATATGTTTGCCGAGTGTACATGTAACCACCTATTGCACTGTCTGCAGTGATGCGAACGAGGAGGCTTATATTTTTGGCACATGCGGCAGTAGCGGGGAGTTCCTGTAAGTTTCTTAACTTCATAGCCATCCAAATGCGTGTCTGGCCTCTGTGAACAGTGTCAGGAGTAGATTTATTGCGAGAAGACGCAAAACGCGCCCATGTGTCTGGGACAGTGCCAGGATCCGTATTTACACATAGATAGTAGTTCCAGAGTAAGATCACTACAAAAGAACTGGGATCATCGGAGATGAGGAAGCGATACAAAGAAATATATGTACTCCTCACTTGAAAGGAACGAGGAGAGTCAGGAGCTCAATAGACACTTCGCGGCTATACCAGGGCCAAATGATAAATATTTGGGACGAGTATGCAATAAAGCAGATGAGGCAGAGGACAAAGTTGACGAAAAGAAGACCAGCGATGCGTCCCATGGTGGAAAGAGAGAAAAGTCACATACCCAGAAAAGGCAACTGACGGCCGATACTGTTGTTGAGTCTGCACATGCATCCTTTGAGCGTCCTACCAGTTCGTCTGACCTCGACAACGGCCTCCATAGTCCGCCATTCATCTTCAGTTGCTCACATAAATGGTACCTTTGTTCGCGCCCTTGAGCTCCCAACTCGCTAATGCCCACCATACAGTCCAATTCAATTCCCATCCTGACTTGGGGGCCGAAGTCCGTCGTGCAAAACGTTTAGCCAACAGTGCCAGACAGGCTGAAGCAGAGGCTACGGGACTACAGAACCCGAGAACGACTGGTAACTTTGCCTCCCGTTTTTCCAAATCAGATGCTGGACAACCACGCAAATTTCTGAAAGGGAACCGGATCCGTAAATCCGGCCCTGCGAGAGGGACAGAGCGTTCGCGACAAGCAGTCTCAGAGTTCAAAGCTGCAGAAGCTATCATGGCCTTCAGTCAGCATCAACAGCAAGAACAATCTCTAGTACCGACATCTCCAGAAGAGGACACGACACTTGACACACCAGAGTCTCCAAACGTTGCCGCTCCAGAGCTACTTCACACCAATATCAAGACTGTTCTGAATAGCATTCCCGGCCTCATTTCACTCAAACACCTCCACAAAGGTGATCACTCGCAGTTTGGTGATTATTCGCAGTGGCAACTGGATCCCCAGAGCTACATGCAAGGGGCTCGCGGTCCTCAGTCTACCTATGCTGAAATATTTCTTAACCGCAACCCTACCATCACCTCTGAATCTCAGAAGGTGCTCACTGCAGTGATCAAAAGAGTGGCTAGGGAGATCTGAGATGACTTTCCATGCATTTGTGACTTCAAGTCTGAGGATTCCGGATGTGCATTTACGATGATGACACACTATTCACTTTAGAAGTCTATATTCACGTCGATTGCAGCCCGGAGTAGGGGTTTAGAATATTTATCATTGAAACCTGAACCAAGTACTAGATATAAATATAAGATGTTCTTGCTCGCACCGCACTCATTACTGGTAGTATATAAGTGTTAGCACTTTTGAAAACAAGGAGTAATCCAGGAAATCATAGAGGAAAACAAATTTAAAGCCGGTACACAGGCTCAGATGAACCAGGCTGAGCTCAAAACTAGGTCCGAGACAAACCAGACACAAACTTGGCTCAGTCCCTGGGATCTCCTTGCTTATACAAGGGCGCTACATGTGAAAGTCGCTCCTGCCAGTACCTGCACCATATTTCAAAATGTTTCAAACCAAAAGCAACTTCCAACATCCACTGCTCTATGAGTGACGCTGTGAATTCCTAGCCATGGAATGGAAGGTCAGAAGATTGAATAACAGTAAAAAGAGACATTGCCGATGCGAGAATAGGTTGTTTTTAAAGTCGCGATATAAGGCACCTATCTATATTCTTGAAAAAGCGGAAGAACAAAAATTATGAATGTGAACTTTCAAAATCAATGATCATACTTCTGCAGCTCCTCCTCAGGCAGATACTCATCCGGCAACCAAAAATCATATGGGTCCGCAACCTGGTCCGGAACCTTCACTCCAAATGCCATTTGATGTCGCTGAGTTTGCCTCTGACCCCCTCTGACAGCAGCAACAAGCAGGGGAGTAGTCGTCCACCGTAGCTCGCCTGTATCTGATTGGTATTCCGCAATCGTGACGCCTCGTCTTACAGAACTTCGTCGGGATCCTGCAACTGAGATGGACGGGTAAGGTGGCGCGAGGAGACCAACTGTATCCCGCGTTTCTAATGACTGTTCAGACGGCGGCGAGCGTGATTGACGTTCACTGGGTGCGGTAGAAATGGGAACCATGAACTCCTGATTAGGCTCTACTGTTTCGTATGACACAGGTGAAGGTACTGGTAATTTCACTGAAGGATCGTCATAATGACTCGTTTTTTTGCGTTTGGTAGGGGGGGCCATAGTAATACTCTGCACTGCCTCTGCGAGCTCTAGTAACCTCGACTTTCGTTCAGGATTTTTTGGAGGACGACCCGGACGACGTCGGGGTGCAGCTTCGGTCTTTTGGAATTGAGAGGGGAAAGCATTCGATAAAGTAGCAATGGGAGGAGGCAAAGGGAGGTGAAGTGAGGCTGAAGGTTCGGGCAAACGCCCTACATCAATATACATGGGTGAACTCCCGTGTTGATGTGCCTCTGGTAGAGAAATTGGGCGAAACGGCTCAGAAAAGCCTTTGAGAGCCTCTTGTTCGACTGGGTTGATCCCACCGGTGGGATCAACTTCGGGCACATTTAATGGCTGCACATCAAGCAAAGGTCTGTGCTCCTGTGGAGGTACTGAGGATCGAGTTTGAGAGTTGGTAGACTGGTGAACCTCTACTGGTTCCACGATCTGGTCTGGGGCGGAGATGAACTGTTCATGGGGGAGAGATGGTGGGTTAACCTCTTCTTCTGACTGAGGTCCTAGGTGTTCCTCATGCTCTTCCATACCAATATAGTACAACACGGGTCGCTCAGGGATTGGATGGGCAGGAGAGACTACAGGTTCCTCTGCGAGACAGGGAGATATAACAGGCGATGGAGAGCGCGAAACTGAGTGCCGCTGCTCTGGCTTCTGTATTGGGGATAAGCTGGTTACACCGAAGCGTTCCGAAGCGCGCGAGACCGACGCCAAGGCAGGAGACTCATAAGCTGAATCCTTTTCAGCTGATTTGGCTTTGATCCTATCTTGACGTAGATTATGGCTGTCAGCAAAAATGGCCTCTTCCTCCTCCGTAATTTCTGCATCCGAAGCAGAGCGCTGGAAAACGGATGTAGTAGGCGTAATGGCATTGTCTTCACGCATTGTGGGCCGTGACTGAGATTTACGTATCCTATCAGGTGGTAGCAGCACCCGGAAACGGGCCTCGAGGGAGAGCGCGATATCTAACATCTCCTTCCGCCGCCGCTCACCCTCGTTGTGAGCATAGCCCCGTTTACGTGGGCAGCTGCAAGAGTTCCAGCACAAGCATCATCCTCTTGAACACCAGGAGCGGGGGAAAAGTCAGATGCTGGCAAAGCTAGGAAGGCAGAAGCATCCATGATGCGTAATTGCTCTACCCGCTCCTTAAGTTTGTATTGTTCGTGCTTGAGTTTTTCTTTTTCTCGGAGTCGTTGTCGCCTTTCGAACGTCTCATATTTTTTGTGGCGACGTTCATAGGCACCATCTGAGGTATCGACCTGTACCTGAATCAGAGGCGTTATGAGTTCGAGAAAAATCAGCATGTCAGTCATTTACATCTTCCGCACCGCGTGGTCTAAACCTTCCGACATCTGGTACCCCCTCCGTATACGAAGGTGTTTGAATGAGAAGCCTCTTTCTGAATCCTTCGATCACGTCCGGCCGATCGAAATAACGCTCACTTGAGGTGATGGAGACTCTCAGGTCAGCATTTAATGCAGAAAAGTGCTTGGAGTCAGTAGTGAGTAAGAGAGGCGTAGTCGAGGGCAACGGGGTCTCCATTTCGGCTAGAATTAAGAGTGAGCGGCGACACGAAGAAGACTAGGCAAAGAGCGTACACCTGCGCTTCCGGTGTTCAAGGATAAGGAGGTCAGCCTCACAACTGCCAATGCCAGGGCCACCGCGTCGCGAACGAGAGGGAAGTACACGTTTCTGTCGACTATTTGAACCCGATGCGCTCGAGCTTGATGGGTCCATTCAAAAAGCAACACTTGAAAGGGGACAAAATAATGACACGGTCTGCGAGATAAAACGACCGCGAAAACAGGGACCTGTACGACAAGGGAGGATAATGTTTGATTGGGGAGCTAAAGGACACGATTAGGGTAAATGAGGAACGGAGGTTTATCCACGCTTCACGGCCAATCAGATTGCAGAATAAGCCTCAATTTGGGAACAAGCCATCGGTGACTTCACTGTCTGGCAGCTCTATTTCCACTATTGTTCTCGTAAATATTTACTTCTTCCCTCGACTGTATACCGGTGCCGTTTAATACAAGTGCAACGCACCGCTAGACGATATCTTTCAGGCTTAAGACCTTTGCCTCCTCCAATACACTTCATTCGTGCGTACTATAAACTTTCATTTTGACAACCATACATACTTCTATCGAACGCCTATCTCCTTGGCAGAAATTAGACCCCCACAATTTGTAGAGTGTAATCCTGATTATGTGAGCTCCCTGAAAACACATCAAACACAGTCGAGCCACTCGGGATTCCGTCGCTCGTAAAACTCGTAGAGCCTCCAGAAGCTAGTAACAAAGCACCGCCAGAAGAAATCTGATGATGCTATTGTCAACGAATTTCTACTCATGGGTTTCCGGTATACACACCGCAGAAAATTGGGTCAGTGATACACCACTACCACAACTTAATTTTCCTCCATTCACGCCACAGTTACCTTTCGACGACGTCATTGTGAAGCTGGAAGCTGATCCTGACAACGTAAATGTCGCTAGTGTCTGTGTAGACCATGTCCCGAGAGACAGAAGACCGCCTAGCGTAGACCCAGAATGGATTGCATTGATTGTTGCCCTTGCTGGGAGTGACCCAGAAGTCTACCGGACCACGATCAAGACCCATTCCTCGAATTCTAATTGTAAAATCCAAACTTACACCTGTGGGAGAGGGCTGATTTGTTTCTTGTTATTAATGATGGTGAGTAGTTCCTTCTATGGACTCACTGAAGTTGTCTAATGGAAACAGACTTAGATTTATGACCGAGGTATGATATGATAGACATCCTAAACTCACTGTCGGCGTGCTAGAACCAGACTTAGGTGGGTATTTGATGCCAGACGACGGGCACGAACTAGATGTCGGAGCGTCTATCCAGTTTCTAATATCAGTATGGCTAGTGTGCCATTTAAACTCACCTATAGGCACAAAGACACCATCCACAACTGATCCTTTTAAATTGAAGTACCAGGATATAGCGTTGAGGGTGGTTCCACTGCAAGTCAAAGCAGGGGTGACACCCGAGGCACTTCTCAAGGCCGAGACGAGTGTTGAGAGGGTGAATGTCTTTGATGTACTCGGAAGGATGCCTCCGTTGGCCAACCAATCATAGGTTGGCAGCGTCTATGAATTTCGTGATTAACCTCGGCTGTCTAGCAGGAAAACCTGCTGACCTCGAACAGCTTGACAACAGTTTCAAAGAACGCTACGGCCTGCAAGGTTTCGTTAATTCAACCGTTGAAATTGGGTGCGCTCATACCTCGGCACCCCTCGGAGCTCCACTCGCTAGGCAGCTAGGTTCCAGTGTACTCATGCATGTTCCGTGTGTCGACCACTCGTGCTTTGCGGTGATTAGCACTGGCTTCAAGATACCGATTGATCAGCACCAACCTCCCAGAATTGTTCATTGTTGCCGTTGATATCAACCCAGTGCTGTCAACGGTTAGCATTTTAATACACCCTCAAGCCATTATCACTGACAGTTTGCATGAAAGATAAAGTGGAACTCGCTCCTTGTGCAGTTAACAACTAGCATCGACCACTAAATTATGACATCTGACTGCTAAGTAGTACTCACAGAACCAATACCAGTGTATGCACGCGAAGGATCGCAGTTCTCTTGGAATGTTCCATCGCAGCTGGGCAATTTAATCTTCGTGAGATCATAGTCACTGCTTTGTGCTCTGGCTCACTTGTCTGGCCAGAGGCCTGTGTTGCTCGGATTAAAGGCAGAAAAAATATTATCAAGTTAGTACATACCGTGAATCGTCCAGCTGTTGGAAGGTCCGGTTGATGGGTTTGTATCCCAGAACTGCATACGCGCTTCTTCAGACTACCACTCAAGAGGCCTACTCAGATTACAGACCTGCGTTTGCAACAAAAGCCCCTATTGCGAGGCATCAATCTCTACTGGGACTTCCCTTGAACAAATCCATGGTACTTACTCCTGGACTCTCAGTACAGCATGTGTTGACAGAACCAGAGGTATGGCAGGACGCTGCCCCACTCGTCGAGCACCCTGAAGAAATACTTGTGTCCCTCTTCAAGAGACTTGTGTACCCGGCGGGTGACTGTAGAGGTGACGCTGAAGTGAGAGAGAACAAAGTACTTAATGCGGCAATGCAAATGGTCAGCATGTTGTGGTAGCCTTTAGTTCACGTTGAGAGGGAATGAGCTTCAAAGAATACAAAGATACCGAGTCCACAGTTAACATAAACCAAATTGTCGATGAGCAAATGTACTGACCTCGATCTCTCGAGGGCGACGAGAACTGAGGTATACAATAAAGGAGTAGAAAGTATTTATATGTCTTGCCTGACAGCGATTTCGATGGCGATGATCATGATGATGGGAAGACAAAACACAAATTCAGATGGCGGTTCAATACCTGTTGTCGTGGCACTGAGTATCAAGTCTTGACCCACGTTTGATATCCTGAAAGAGCCTACCAGATATTATGAGAAGTGTGATGCTATCTGCCGTTCCAGGTGTAGTCCACGGTAAAGCATAATTTGAGAAATCGAAATCATGTTGTCGAAGATGATACAATGTGCAAAACTTTCCCAAGCAGCAGTTTCCTCTGGAATGCCAATATCAGGTGTTCATGCAAACATGCTGTTCTGGTTCACAGACACTCATGCACTTACTTCTTTTCCAGAAGTATGACGCATCCGTTTACACCTTATCTTGTCAGGTTGAATTCACATGTCATGCGATATGAGAAGTACCGTTGCCAACGCCACTGATCAAATAGTTTCTAGCATTTTCCCGTATCTTTGTCCGACCAATCATACAGACGACACTGTCTAGTCATACTAAAAGGATCTTCCTATAGACTATTGACGTATCGTCCAGAGGAGTGGACGTAGGGCTGAGGGGCTGCACGATCCTCGCGATCCATGGTTCTTAAACTCACAGCAGAAAACTCGAGAAATCCAATCCAAGTTCCCTCACTTTGTGAAGAGCCTTAATTCATGAACCTGGGCGACAGTGACCTGCCTAACGGAGCAACTTCACCTGTGCCTCTAAAAGTAAAGTGCACCGAATCCATACAGGAAACCATATTATTTGCGATTGTGCTGTATTGCCATGCTGCCGATCGATGTCTATAGCAGTATAAACCCATCATCGGTAAATCTTTTATGCTACTGACAGATTCAGTTTATTCATACGGAAGATCCTTCGGGCAAATTTTAGGGCAAATCTATTTGGGATGTGCAGAGCAATCCAGGACCGTGAAGGATATCGGTAACGAACAGCAATGAGGTCACGATTTTACATGGGCAGCTTTAAAGAAGTCGAAGAAGATGGATGAATCATAATCAGAGTTCAGGCTCATTCTTGACTTCAGGCTCCGAGGGTTCCAAAGCAGGGTTTGACCACTGTTCTGCTGAAACATAACTTTGAGGAATCGACACTGCTGTCTGCAAATGTGCATTAGACGGCAACTGAAACCCAAACGTGGAGGCAAAGCGTGGGTTGATGTGGGGTTGCACGAACGTGGAGGGGGTTGCGTATGATACCTGTTGGTTGGGAAACATATAGAATTGATGGTCTTGTAGATATCCTGATGAGGAGACATCCTGACCCCAGGAATGACTGATATTTGGAGAAAGGTAAAATCCGGGACCATTTCGCGGCAGCAAAGAGGGAAGAGATTCCTGGGGTGACCGAGGATCATAAGCTTCGAAAATTGGATCAGGAGCATTAGCTGGATGATGCTGGTGACGTTCTCTGAAGGATGCTCTGGGATGATTATGGAGCTGATTCCCTCTCCCTCGGCTTCTTCTTCCACGACCGCGGCCCTCGCTTGAATGGAATGAGCTTCTCACATTGGGTCGTCCAGAACTTTCACCCGTTCGCACACTGTGATCAGTATATAGGTCGTCATATGGCTCGGGTTTCGGTCGAAATGGACCAACATCGTGATGATCATAAGGACTGTGTTCGTCGAAAGCGCTCCTGTTCAACATGGATTCTGCTGTCATATCCTGGTCTCGCATCTGTGATGGTGTCAAATGCCTTGAAGAAAACACAGAGTTCGAACGCTCCCTTCCTCGTCTACTTTGATCAGTGGATGGTCGGTCAGCAAGAAACGTAGGCATACCTATGCTTGAAGCGGCTACGATGAACGGCCTCTGCTTCGTCGTCAGAAAATTCTATTTCATCCTCTCCTGGTTCTTCGTCGTGCACATTACTGGCATCACTACCTTTGAGTTGTCTAAGCTGGTGAACAAAGATGAAGTGACTCCGTCCCGGCACATGGAATACTTTGCGTCCAACTTGAGTCTTTTCTGGGTCGAGCGGATATTGCTGGTTGAATTTGATTTGGTACAATGGCTCAGAAGTTGGTCCAAAAGTTTCGTATACCTGGCTAATAATGCATAAACAACTAGGATAGAACCAGGGACTAAAACGCACATAACCCAAAACTTTTCGATCCTCGAAGACAAGCAGTGTCTCAGAGTCGAGCGCTCTCTCAGAGCCTCTATCAGCAGATTTTGATGGTAGACCTTTGACAATTACAATGTCCCCAACGACGGACAACACCTCCCCAACCTTCTCTAGCACTTCGTCCGTTCCAACTGCTTCCAGGTCAGGGATGATTATAGGTACATCAACCACTTCATTTTTCGTCTGAAGGTATGTCGTGGCTCCAGCAGGGGCTTCCCCATCTTCATCGTCATCATAACTATGTAATGTATTCTGAAATGTTGGAATTTGTGATTCCATTTCTGACTCGGAGTCGGAAGAGTCAGGTTCAGAGCTCAGTTCCGCGGAGGGGCTTGACAAGAGAGAGAGATATGTGTCAAGTTAAAGCATAATGAGAATCTTAACATACATGGGTTTCTCGGCCTCGCTCTCCTTGTCTTTGAAAATAGTCGAATCCTTCTCGATTTCTTCACTCTCATCACCAGAGCTTGCAATATCATCTTGATCATTTTGAGCCAGATTTGGCGTTTCATGTTGAATATCCTTGGTGTCCACGAGTTCGCAGATCAGAAGGAGGTCCTGCGGTAATTGCTGAGGTGCTGTGAAGGCGGTCATCGTATAAGAAGTGAATTTCACTTTTCACTTGCCCTGTTTGATTGCCGGATCACCGGATCAATAAGTAAAAGTGTTCGGCTAAACCACGTCGCGTTCACAGACATGTCCAACCTCCTCCAGTGTCGGTCTTTCAGGTTTCCATTGCGCTACTATCCGACACAGCTTCCAGTCAAACCCTCAATCAAGTTGGTTGCAGAGTTGAGGAAACATACTGAGGTTTCCTTGTCAAAAGCACGTGAGGCCCTCTCTGCAACTAACAATGACCTCGATGCCGCATTGAAGTGGCTGGAAAAGGACCTTGTCACCACTGGTGCCATGAAGGCCGCGAAAGTACAGGGCAGGAGCACCACGCAGGGTCTTGTTAGTGTCTCCATCCTGTCAAGCGGAGTCGGCGTAACGACTGGGTCGGGCTATGGAGGGATTCGGGCTGCAATGGTTGAGCTGAACTGTGAAACCGATTTTGTAGGACGTAATGAGCTTTTTGGGCGTCTTGCAGCGGACATTGCGCACACTGTAGCATTCAATGCTGATGCAACAGACTCAGAAGCCGCATTCCAACAGTGCTCACTCGAGTTCCTCCAGGGCGCGCCTCTGCTTTCCAAGACCAATCCTAGTGCAGTGCCGTCTGGTACCATCGGAACCGCCATCCGAGATGCAATAGCTAAGCTAGGAGAGAACATCACATTGCGCCAAGCCGTCAGTGTTTCCGGAAATTCCCCACCACAAACCGACCGCGGTTTTCGACTCTCCTCTTATGTTCATGGATCTATCGGGGACATTACCCAGGGCCGTATCGGTTCCCTAACATTACTTGCTTTGAAGTCTCGGAAACTCCCTGAACTCATTGTTTCCGAGACGTTTCGAGAGGACTTGGGTCGACTAGAGCGCGGAATTGCACGACAGGTTGCGGGATTCGAAACGTATAGCATCAAGGGTGAAGGGGAAGGGGCACTTTACAACCAGCCCTTCACGATGCTGGGCGGTGATTTTTCAGATACACCTGTGCATGAAGCTCTTGTCGGATGGTCGCAACAGAAGGGATTGATTTCACCATCCTCGACAGATGAGGGCGTTGCCGTGTTGGGCTTTGCAAAATGGACAGTAGGGGAGCAAATTACCGGGAGCTTGAATTCCGAGGCTTAAAAGCCACAGAATTGTCCTTTGGTATTGATACTTCAGGAAAAAAAGTGTATACCAAACATCTAATCTCTATCTAGATTATTAAGTACATTGCATAGAAATACAGTGATCTATTCTTCGTGTACATGCACGCGCTCGATGTATGGCAGTCCATGTTCCCATCCAACGGTGTAAACAGTTGAGTTGTCCTTCACGCAGAGAGTACTAGAAAGTTGTCAAATCGTTTGTAGGGGTGGATTACTGGAATCTTACGCATCTAAATTATAGAGTCAGTGATGTAGCACAACACGAGGAAATCTTTGACGTACATTGAATTCCAACAAACTGATAATAAGTTCCAACCCCCTAAAGAAATAAAATTCACAAGAGATTGAATGGAAATGTTAAGAACGCACAGTAAGAACATGCCACCAGGAGTGTCCTGCAGACGTATCAGACTCACATGATAACATTATGACTGCACTCACCTTCGAGGAAAAACGCAAAAGGCCAACCGATCGACAATTTTCTGAGTATCAAAAAATCACAGAAAATGTTATCCACATTCCAGATGAAGAACCCAAATCCAAAAAGCAAGGCACCGGTACTAAAAAGTTTCGTAATTTTTTGCTTCGCCACGATGGGTATCTGCTTGGTAGTCTCTGACCATCTGAGAAGGTATACGAGCCGCCCGGCTGCAATGAATATGATCATCGCGAAAACAATTTGATGGTATACCGGATTCCGATAGACGTAGCTAACATCAAGGTTGGGATCAGCATCAACATTGTATATTGATAGAAGACACGTACTAGCTCCAGGTGAAAAGAATATCAAATAGCAGAAGGAGAGCTATTAGAATTTTGCTCCGCCGTGACTGAAGTCCATAGCCTGGTTCATCATCAAAGACAATGAACAGACCGATAGAGCCAACGTATATCATTGGAAGCTCATCGGCCAGCTGTGCTTCATAGAGAAGGGTAGCATGGAATAAGAAGCTCCCAATACCGACCAACACAATACCCTGAATCATCGAGGGTTAGTGATTGGACGAGCCAGAGGCACTTTAGCTACTCACCAGGTACCCGAGGGCATATCGTTTTGGTAGCGATTGCTTCATGACACTCAGATAACCGACCACGGATACCCCTATAGTATACAAGTTGGATACTGAGTTGGCCATCTCTGCGATGTAGGGCGAGAACTGGTGATTCGCCTATACCGTAAAGCAAGTTAAGTAGACTTATTGGAAAGGTAATCAAGAACTGCGCACCTCGCACCAATCTAGTGTAGCAGTGACCGGACCATAGATACCAGTCTTACTGAGCCATGGTGCGACCGTAGAGAAACCAGGCATGTTTATGGGAGATTAAGGTGGGAAGAATTGGAGGACTCACCGCTCTTATTTAAACACATGGGATATTCAATCTTTGGCTCATCTGTCAGGCCCGGGGATTCCACGTGGTGGAATTAGCGCCAAATTTCGTGAGTTTGATCAATCCGATCGAGTTAGTAACCAGGCCGAGATCAATTGCAGTCGGATGGAGGCTGAGGACCAGTGGTTTCACTATTTTTATCAACGCTCAGGTGCCATGTGACTTAGAGTGAATGTACAGTAGACCCGGGTGCTTAAACAATGGGTGACTCGATCTCAACCACTCGATCAAGTGAGACAAAATGACCGACAATCGTAAAAATATATGCCGTATATATACGATTTGAGACAAAAAAGCTTTCAGGTTCCAATAGCTAAGTGGTTATAGCATGCGATTGCAGATCGCGGGGTCGGGTGTTCGAATCACCCTTGGAACTATTTTTACTCGCAATGAGTCAAAAGTTTCAACGGTGATTCGAACACCCGACCTCTGATCCACATACATTTCGAACTTGTTTGGAAGCGGCCACAACGCAATGCGCAAAGTCTGCAGCCCATTTTTTCGCCATGTCCGCAATTCTGTGAGGCATGGAGCGCAGCGTTCATACTCAATCAAATCTACTGAGCCGACTGTAAAGATCACGACGCTTCCAAACAACATTCGTGTTGCAACAGAGGCAACGCTCGGTCATTTTTCCTCAGTTGGTCTTTATATCGATGGGGGTTCGCGTTATGAATGGTCGGAAATCTCAGGAGTCAGTCATTTCTTTGATAGGATGGCTTTCAAGGTTTGTTTTTTATATGACGAGCTTCGCGTCATTCTAAATTGGATGTATCAGAGTACACGAACTCGGACCAACGAAGAGATGTCTACGGCACTACATTCCCTCGGGGGGCAGATTATGTGCTCGTCCTCTCGGGAGTCTATCATGTATCAGTCATCCCACTTCCACCAAGCAACACCTCTTGCCCTTTCACTCATCTCCGACACTGTTCTCGACCCCTCATTTCACCCTGAAGAAATAGAGGCCCAAAGAGATGCTGCATTCTATGAAGTCAGAGAGATTCAAAACAAACCGGACATGGTTCTTCCTGAAATTCTTCACTACGTCGCCTACGGAGAGAAGGGACTGGGAAATTCATTGCTTTGCCCCGAGGACCGCATCTATCATATTGACAAGTGTGCCCTTCGCAAAGGCATGAAAGAATGGTATAGACCGGAACGCATGGTGATAGCAGGGGCTGGTATGCAGCATGAAGAGCTCGTCGAACTCACAGACCGATATTTTTCACCACTGAAATCTACTGGCACAACCCCATCTGTAAGCTCCCGTACCATCGCCAATTCTTCTATCCCTACACACCTTCTCAATACTCCAGCTCCCTCTGTCGCCAAGTCCCTCACACGAGCTGCCTCTTATTTGTTTCCAAAAGTCATTTCATCTCCCGCGATTCCGAAAAGTCCTACCTCTACATATACGGGTGGACACCGTTTCGTGCATGATCCCCAAGCCGAGTTGAATCACCTTTATGTGGCTTACGAGGGTGTAGGCATCCATGATGACGATATTTACACAATTGCAGTCATGCAAGTACTCCTTGGTGGCGGTGGTAGTTTTTCTGCAGGTGCGTCCAGACAACGGTACAATTCGTATGGCTCTTACACTACTCTTATAGGCGGACCTGGAAAAGGAATGTACTCACGGCTTTATACCCACATCCTCAACTACTATCCGCAAATTGACCATTGCGCATCTTTCCATCACATCTATTCCGACTCTTCGCTGTTTGGCCTTTTTGCTTCTTATGTCCCTGCTGCTTCTGGTCTCAAGAATGGCAATACACCAGGACAGATACTTCCTCATCTTGTGCATCAACTTAGTCTTTTACTTTACACTACCATTTCTCCAACCGAACTTAACAGGGCCAAGAATCAGCTTAAGTCAAGTTTGATGATGGCTCTAGAGAGTCGTACTGTTGCGGTCGAGGACCTTGGTAGACAGGTAGGTCGATGCCTTTCTCATCAACACTTGAAGATAATTAATGGTGGATAGATTCTCGTTCATGGACGCAGAGTTCCCATTTTGGAAATGACACAAAAAATTGACCAGGTTGACAGCAGTGCTATTCATCGTGTTGCTGTGAGGATCTTTGGTCCCGAATCCGGTAGCAAACCTACTCTTGTCTGCATGGGTCATGAGGACGCCGGCGACTTCCATGAAGTCTTCAGCAAGTATGGGCTTGCAGCAGGAAGATAGATACTTGAATGGATATATAGTTAGTTATCTTACAGTATGTCTTAATAGATAAAACGAGCCCCATCATTACCCTTTGCTCTCGGGTATACAAAGTTGTTCATCACATGGTCTCTCTGAGTGAATTCAGGGAGACTAATGGTACAGGTTATCTCCGGAATTAATGCACAAAACAATAGCAATGCGTCAATCTGGTATCTTCAGCTTGCGCCATTGTGAAGCGCGAGTTGTAGCGAGAAAAATTTGTGAGTTAGGCTGATTGCCCATCCATGCACCTTGCTGTTGAGGAGTCAAATTAGTGATCTGTTCAATCAAAGTTAAAACTGGGATCGAATGGCTAGAATCGAGTGAATATACCAAGAAACGACTGCCAACATCAATCGCGCCAGGCTTTGCTCCTTCAGACAGAGTCAGCGTCAAAACATCCCAAACCGTGAGTTGAGCATGTCGATGAGCGGGGCGTCGATATGTTCGTGAATCCTTCACTATGATAACCCTGAAGCTGCGAATATCTCTAGGGGGACACGTCGCCTTCCATAAACGTCACTTCAAAAGCAAGATGTGAACGAGTTATTCAAACATTACCTCGAGCTCTCGAGTGATTTCCTCTCCAACATGCTCACATTCGGTCCTCAGACACTGCCGAGTATGTCTCGCGAGCCAACCTGCATCTTGAGCGCTGATTCGACTTAACATTTCCATTGCTTCCTCATGATCCTCCAATTGATCGTACAGCCTCTCGATATGATCTGGTGGCTCGTCTGATCGATGATCATGAGTTTGTTTTATTTCGCAAGGCAAGCGGTAGACGCACCATTCTTGGGTGGATGAAATTGATTTCCTGCTCGACGTTCTAACCTGTCAATGTACGATTCATATCGAGATGTCTTCTTTTCAAATTGGGTGCGGAGTTTGGAAGCTTCCCAATCGCGTTTCTTCTGCAAGACATTAATGAGGATACGTGGGTTGCTTGGATCTCGGAAAAGATTTACCTTCCATTCTTCATTCATCCTCATCTCTTCAACTTCACCCCTGGGTCCTTCTCTCCTCTTTCGTCCATCTTCATCCGTAATAAATTCGATAAATGCAATTGCATGTGTCTTGATAAGAACCAGGTTCAGTAACATTTGATCAGATTTATACGAATACTCACTTTGACCACCATTACGTCCATAGCCGCAATCGAACCGCCATCTGGCGTCAGACTATGCATTGTGGAAATGCAAGGCCCTCTGACAAAACCGAGTTTGGCATCCCAAGGAAGCAAATGAGAAGAGTTGCCGCTGAGGATCAGTTTCACAGAATTATAAGCATCTAAAATTTCTTGCGGCTCTTTGCGTTCTGAATCGAGCTAAAAAAACCTCTTTCAGTCTCACTTTCTCAGTATTTGAGCAAAGTTTCTACCCTCGCACCAGCAACACCAATCTTCCTTCCTATCTGTATGATACCCCTTTGAACGGCCCTCGACATAGGTGCATCAATTTTCGCTCTCAGACGATACCATCCATCAGTAATCTCAAGTTCCGGATACACGATACCTCGATGGTCTTCAGCTTTGAATATGTTAGAAACACACAGAGCCAGAGGTCGTGCGGCGGATACATCTTGTGCAGCGATCAATCGTAGTGCAGGCCTTCTCGCTTGATTAAGTTCTCGTTCATATCTGTAATTTCTGATCAGACAGTGGCAGGAGAGTCAATAATCAAGGTACTGACCGATATGATAATTGTCGTTTGACTTCTGGCCAACACCATCGCTTGGTTCTTGACTCACTCTCACTATCTGGATCTAAAGCAACCATCCCAGCCAACTTCCAAAGTATCAGACCCCAGTGATTATCAATCCATGCTTGAGTGATCAATGCGCAACCCAAGTCATGGAGTTCTTGAAAGGCAACTGTGGGACCCCACTGGGCAAGAGGATCTGTTTGAGCCGGAGGTGAGGTTGATGCAGTGTAGAAGGAATAATGAGCAGCATCTTTAGGGGTTCTTATTTGCCGGAGCTCTTGTATGTTTCTTTGTATGTATTCAGAATTCGCGCTGTGACTATCCAGGATTGATTACCCACATATTCAAGTACTCAAAATCTTCCTGATCAAACTGCTGAGGGCGTAATCCCGATTCAGCAAGTGTTTTTCGGTTTGCTGGAGGTCCTGAAATAGACGAGTCGATGTTTATCGGGCAAAGGGCATTATAGAAGACCTACGAAGGTTGAAGAAGGATTTGGCTTCTGGGCGTCGTGAAGGATCATAGAGGGAGGTTGTAGAGGCATGGGTGACAGAGCGTGTGCTTCCCTTTGGTATTGAGGCTTGAAGTTTTGCCCATCCAGGTTCCCCAGGTCGATTTCCAGGTTTGAAAGGTGTAACAAAAGGCGCAGGAGTCGTGCGTTGTGTGCTTGCAGGAGACCGGGAAGGGGTTTGAAAGCTCGATAGTTTCGAGCTGGGCCTGAGGGGTGTCGAGGGTATTGTTGGATCATGGGATGTCATAACGGTTGCAGGAGCAAAGCTAGTGCTGAAGTTCACAGGCGAACTCGTAAATCTGGACTTTGGAGTGTTTTTGAGCAAGGGCGACCTGAAAGGTTTCTGTTTCACTCTCAACTGATCAATAGCTTGGGGTTGTTTTCCTGGAACTGACGGCCTTGGGAACCCAGTTGGTGTTGGAGTGCTGGGTGTCTGAGGTCGATTATCCAGGGCTTGGAGAGCAGGACGATGAGATACAGGCTCTGCATTCGTCTGGGCCTGAGTCGCAAATTGGTCCTTGGTCCCAGCCAAAGGGTTGGCGTTTTCAGACTGATCATCCCAAATCTCCTTCAGTCGTGCTTGTGCTTGGGCGAGCGCAGCTGCAGAAGGTGCGAGGGTAGTCTTTGACCGAAGGCTTACAAAACCAGATGACGAGGTTGAGGCAGGGACCAGCGTGGCAGTTTGGAAGCCCACAGGATTAGGCCATGCCTCATGGTCCTGTTTAATAGATGGTTCGGACGATAGAGCCCATGTTTCAGGTTGATGCGATGAGGCCAAGGCAGAACCTGGAAACAGGGAGGTGGCAAATGGATTTTCCGGATCGTCTTTGATATCTGAATTTCTCGATGGTAAAAGCGCAATGGCCTTGGAAAAACCAAGGCTTGGCTGCATATCAGACGCATTGTCTGGTGATGAAAGACGGAGTTTCTTTTGGACAGGAGAGCTGGGTGGTGTTTGTTCTAGAATAGGTTAGCAAGCAGCCGTGTTGAGAGACGAGCATGGACACACCGTATGGCCGCATGTCGGAAAACATTGACGACACGAGCAGAACACGCGGATGTCACGTGTTGTGGAAGAGAAAAAATTGAGGAGGATGGGAGAATGTGATGTATTCCGAGGAGGATCAAAGCCGGAATAGAATTAGCTTACGGACAGTAAATGTAAATGTTTCCAGGTTTGACACATACAACTAAATACAAATTTGTCGTTGTCTTTGTCTTTGCACACATAGGTTTCCTCATCAAGTCTCTTTTGGCCCTCCTCAAGCACGACGTCCAGCGTGCTTTCAACTCTCCTCTAGTCTCGCCTGGACTCATGAACGGAACAACTGCGAGCCACTCCGCCAAATCTGCCAAACCCCCTCCCCCGGGTCCTGCTCCTGCTCCTCCTGTCCCTGTTTCTGCTCCTCCTGTCCCTGTTTCTGCTCCTCCTGTGCCTCCGACAATCGCCCAGTCCCCCGTTCGACCTCCAGCTACACCACAACCAGCTCTCGCCTCCGTCAATGGCACCCAGTCCACTAAAAAGAAACGGAATGAACCTCCCGTTGATCCTGTCACAATGTACGAAAGCGTCAAGAACCGTATAGCCGCTCTGGAAGAGGAGGAGGTCCTCGAGGAGGAGGAAGAGAGACGGTTCGGTGTGTTACTCGCCTTCTTTCTCTGCCTCATCGTCTGACAATTGACATACCCACAGCCGAGGAGGCCCAGAAATCCATCAAGGGCATGGAAGAGAACGCCATTCACGCCAAGTACTTCGAACTGGTCAGAGGCTCAGTCTTTATAAAATATCATATATTCAGGAGGTGCAATTCAGTTTGCAGAGTTCAAACGCGCCGAGCGAGATCATGCGAAAGAGAAACAGAAATTAACCAAGGACAAAGACGCAGGTACGAGGCAACCGGCCATTATGACCAATCTACCCCATCTCCGTCCTAGCCAAATCACAATTAACCAAGGCGAACCAGAGCAAAGCCAAGATCGAGAGTTTGGCTCGCGAATTACAAAAGGTACGACTGATATGTTTTCATTCCTTGAATTCACTTTTGTCCGGCATCTAGGAGAATAAGCGCCTACGAGTGTGTACATCAATTATCCTCTCGATTTCTACTTATGCTATCCAGGAGGACACCAAGACCCTCAAGCAAGAGTATGATGATTCACAGAGCGAGGTACGCCACCTTCCCGATTCTCCTTGATTTTCTCTCATCTACTTGTATAGCTGTCGCAATTGCGGAATAATATCGCGAAACAAGACACCAAAGCTAAACTCCAGGACAATAAATATCGTGAGATGCCCGACATCGTCATCAAAGTTATCTGTCGTTACCGTACCGAACTTTTCTTCAAGATCTCTCGCAAGACCAAATTTTCTCGCTTGTTCAGTACATTTACAGAACGGATGGAGGAGCCAGGCAAGAAGGTCGATGACTCCAGCACCATCGCCAGAGTCGAAGCAACGAAGGAAGCAAGCTCTGCAAGCAAGCCCAATCTCCAGTTCATTTTCACACATAATGGACGGTCACTCGACGATGAGCAAACGCCTGAAGACGTGAATATGGAAGACAAGGATGAGATTCTGGCTGTTGAACTGATGGACCTCACTAAGAATGCTGAGGATGTCGAGGAATGGGTGCGTGAAGTCAAGCCCTCATTCCATCCGTCTCCAAAACAGAACATCAAACCCAAATTATCGTTGTTGACACACAGGAAGAGCACCTTGAACCCCAACAGGAGCGACTCAAAAAATGTTGGAGCGAGGATCCACAAGAGTAGGCCCAAATGATAAACCCCTCCTTCCGTGGCTGATGTCCATCAGGGCGAAGAAAACGTTGGAAGACATATTTGACGGGGTGTTCGTTCTCCTGAAATTTCTCGATTATTCGTCCTTACTGGATTGTTTCTTAGTGTTCGAGAGCGACTGAAAGACGTCCTCCGCCAGTATGAACTACGAGAACGACATTTTGAATGTCTTATCCGGTCGAAAGAGCTTGAAGTTCTTTTATCTCGAGCGCGCGCGGCAGAATCCAAGGAGCTGCTTGAAGTCGAACGGAATCGGGCAGAAAAGCTAGAAGAAGAGGTGGGCATCTTCACTCTCCCTTGATTGTTTCTTTTTCGTTGCCTTGCATTGTGTTTTTGCTTAACTTTTCTCATTCTCCCTCCTGTTCTTTTTTACCTCTTCCGCCGGCCTTCACTTGACGTTGACCACAAGAAGGTCCAGCAACTCAAGAAGGAAGTGGAAGATGTGCAAGGTGACAAGAACATCATCATTGATAAGCTTTTGACCTGCTGTAAAGAAGTCAGTACAGTTTCTTCCTTCACTTCCACCAAGACAACCATCTCAATGGAGTCTGGCCCACCTTGGGCGTAGTTAAAACAAAAGCCTACTGCAGACAGAGCTCAACGGCAATTTGCAGCATTCAAAGAAGAACTAGAAAAACTAGAAAAAAAGATACCGAGAGTTAAGATCAATGACGGGGCTGGGTAGGTGTTATTGATAGGAAGGAAATACATGATTTTGTTATCCTCGGATGGTTTGAGCACCAATTTCGACGAAAGTGAAAACAATGATGATGCACTAAAACATACAAGAATACACCAGATTGTAGCGTTTCAGCCATTTACTACAATTTATCCGAATGTCCATTCCAAGTCTGTTGTCTAACAGTAGTCCAGAAGAAACAGAATTCAAAGTATCTGGATCAATGCATTCAGGGCCTCTAGAGATTCCGCGTGGCCCGATTTCGTGAATGTCTTCCCCCTAAAAGCCTCAAGGTCCTCTCCACTATAAGTAACAAGAGGTGAGAGTTCAATAGTGACCCCATCTTTGATAGTAGCTCCAGCCTCTTCTAAGAAACGCCGGTGCTGGGCGAGCAAGTCACGTCGACTGGTATCAGGATCATCCGAGCCAGTACCAGGAGCGTTCTTAAGAGGACTGAATTCCTCACACCTCTCAACCTCCAGAACGGCAAAGCGTTGTGTCAAAGGAAACACGTCAAAAATGAACATCTCGAGCTTCATGCCGTTTGGTTTTTCGGGTTTGACTATCTGACCTGACTCTAGATCAACATGAGGAATTTTTTTGCGGGCGATGTGAGGTATGAGCTGGTCTTCCAAGCTTTCCCCGCGTGTCAGAAATTCAGTGGTATAAAAATGGTTGCCTATGTTGCCAGCTCGGAAGGCGAGTTCGCCGGTTTCTGGGTCTCGCCGTTCAGCTTGTTCTTTTGAGATTTCGGAGTACTCGACAACTCCGTATTGATTGCCACGAAGGGCAATGACACCGACAGACTCTGAAGGCGAAGCCTTAGGGACTACCTTGGCAGCACAGTCCGCCCGTTTCTGGATACTATAACCAAGGAATGTGGGATCCGCCACGCGGACCAGGCAGTTGTCAACACAGTATGCATGGACATATAGGATGCCGCGTTTCTGAAGGTCGGAGAGAACGGAATTGGAATTGTCTGGAGACAAGGGAGCACGGATGGCAGCATATACTCCACCATTCCCGTCAGGAGCAACAGCAACACGAGAAGAGGTTTCCAGGAGAACTTTGCCATCCATCGTCAAACAGGGAAGTGTACCTGTCCAACCACGATGAACAGGAGTAGATCTCAGGCCGAGGAACTACAAACCTTGTTCAAAGAATATGACATTGGTTGGGGACAAGCCAAAGTAAGAGTTTTGTTTGAAAAACTCTTCGGTGTCATGGCGAGTTGGACCGCTCGTCATGATATACCAAGGAATGGTCACAGTCCCAGCAGGCCTGTGGAATTCCTGTTCTGCAAGGCGCTGAAGGCGAGCGATGCGCTCGGCCTGATACTGGAATAAAGATTTATGAGATGGAAGGCCGATATCATAACACCCCTTCGGCGCACTGCTGCCCAGGCGAGTTCCTTGACCACCAGCCAAAAGCAAAACGCCGACTTGGCCGTCAGAGATGGATTTGAGACCGATCCTGAACCATTCCTGTTTCTTTTCAGGACTGCCAACAACAGAATCAGTCGCGTCCTTGGGGATCGGCTTGATACCCTGGGTTTGAGCCGTTGGATCACTTAAGGAAGCCTCTTCAGCTGTAGCTTTTTTGTACATGCGATTGACGCGTTCAATATCAAGAGCCTCGAGCTGGCTGGCAAGGGCTTTCTGAGCGGTGGGATCGAGTTTAGGCCAGAATTTCAGAAGATGGTCTTGGCCAGCATCCTTGTAGCGAGCAGAAAGTTGGTCAATGGACATGATGAAGATGCGAGGTAGACGGTTGGCACGAAGGCGATAATAAATAGGGATCGGTGTTTGCCGTCGATCTGCATTGACGACATGTGTTCGTTCCATCTCGACAAAAGACGGACTGCTCACTTGCAACCACTGGTGCTACCATTCTGCTTACAGTGGGGGTAAGGGTAGCTATAATCTACCTTTGACCCTACTCTTACCTTTGAGTCAAGAGGTAGAGTGTACCCTCAAGGTTAGAAGAAGTATCTCAAATTGAATGTACTTTACTCTCAGAATAAAACATGCTCTTAAGAATAGAGTATGATATTTTAAGCCCACTAAAGATAAGGTTAAAGCCCACAAGTAGAAAGCATACTCCTAGGGGTTTTAACAAGGGTAGGGGTAGTGGTAGCAGCCACTGATCTATCCTATGATTACCCTGGTAGACTCTCCTCAGTAGGATGTAATCTACATAATTCATATCTTTCTGCAAATGTGTAGAAGAGGGTCATTCTCTTACTATAATATATAAGAACTTTGTACTACAGATTATTTTCTGCCATTTCTCTAATTGATCTTGCTTGTCTCCACCATGTTAAGCATATCTCTCGGGACTGTGTAGCAACTTGCTCAGCCTCTGCCACCTGCTGCAGTAGCAGCCACCCTTTGTGTACTTTTCCTAACAGAAAAAATTCTTCAATGGATTGATTCTGATGAGCCAGACTTTGAGATAACACTAAGTATATCATACTTTGGTAATGATCTGGATTTTTTACAAAAGCAAAGGCAACAAATCAAATAGCAGAGCATTTCAACATGAAGTGAATAAGATGTGACCAGCTGTGCTTCTCCTGACTTTTTTTGTGTGCAGGTGACTAGTCAGACATTGTACTGGACCCAATTAGATTGTATCTATCTGGGGTTGCACTATGGCCCAGCCCCGAGCAAAAGATCACCTGGGCCGAACTACACTGCTTTTTATTGATTTGGAAATAACCAAAGAAGGGAAAGCTTCGGCGGGGTGTGGAGCATCTAATCCCATAATGGAAGTACGCCTCACTTCAAGTTCATTTTCATTCTTCAAGGGTCCCTCTGGCAGGCACCTGGTCCGCTGTACAACCGTTAGTCCACAAATCTATATAAGGGCACTTTCGCTGATAGGACGATTCTTTAACAACTTCCCTCCTTTAGTTTTTCTTTTTCAACATTCTTCGCATTTTTCAAAGTAAATGATCCGCTCTACTGGGTTGCGCACCCTTTCGAGTGCCATGGTTGGCCTCTCCGTTGTTAGTTCTGTTCTAGGTTGGGGATTCCCGTATGGTCAGGAAAAGGTGCGAGGTGTCAACCTTGGAGGCTGGCTCGTCCTCGAGGTGAGTATTTGCCTGTTTCAGAATCCATCCCGTGAAGTTCACCTGCGCTTACCAGCCATGGATCACTCCCACTATCTTTGACAACACGGGTGATGACCGCGTTGTTGACGAATGGACATTTGGCCAATATGTTGACAACTCAACGGCCAATAGTGTTCTGAAACAGCACTGGGAAACCTGGATTACTGAAAATGACTTCGCACAAATTGCTGCTGCTGGGTAAGTGTGAAGCTCTTGGATATCTTGATGGCTAACTTGCGTCTGGTAAGCTTGAATCATGTCAGATTGCCGATCGGGTATTGGGCGTTCGAAACCAGTCAAGGCGAACCCTACCATAGTGGCCAACTCCCATATATGGAAAAGGCGTTTGAGTGGGCTGCCAAGTATAACTTAAAAGTCATTATTGACTTACATGGTGAGTCGCTACCTGGGTTCGGAATCTGATTTTGCATGACTATCTGTCCGGTGTAAAGGTGCCCCTGGCAGTCAGAACGGGTCGGTGATCTATATTTTATGGTTATTTGTAATTTGTACTAAGACGGATGATTCTGCCAGCTTTGATAACTCTGGGCAGAGGTTACCTGCTCCGTGCGTGTTTTATGTTCTAAGCATTCTATCCTTCAGTAGCTTATTGCATTTAGAACTTGGCAAAACAAACAAGAGAATATTGATCGCACGGAAACCATCATCAGAAGAATTGCTTCGGAAGTCCAGGGTAGGACTGGCGTGACTTCTGTTATTGCCCCACTGAATGAGTAAGAACGGGCCTATGTTTGAGTTGCTTACGCTGGTTTGACGGGTATTTTTAGGCCTGCCGGATTTGTTGGTGGAAATATGTTGACTGTAGTGAGGAATTACTGGGAATCAAGTTATTGGGACATTCGGTATGTCTGGTCAACCTGCAGAGCTCTCTTTTTCGGCTTCATGTGTTTGTGCTAGACAAAGCGCAGATAACGTCGCTGTCATGATTCATGATGCATTCCAGCCCATCAGTTATTGGAATGGTTTTATGCAGCCGTCCGACGGATACGAAGGTGTTCTCCTCGATACTCATATCTACCAAGTTTTCTCAGATGACGTGAGTTGATTCGAATGCAAAGACTTTTGTCCAACTAGTCTACTCATTTTCTTAGGAAAATGGTTTGTCTGACAGTCAACATATCCAAGAAGCATGTAGTCGTGCTAATAGCCTCGCAACTGCGCCGTTGTGGACCGTTGTAGGAGAATGGTCTCTCGCCAAAACTGACTGTGCGAGATACCTCAACGGACGAGGTGTTGGGGCCCGGTACGATGGAAGTAAACAAGGTTCTTCATCTAAAGGATCGTGTGCTGGCAAGAGTGGCAGCGGTGCCCACTTCACTTCCCAATACAAGACTTTCCTACGCAAATTTTGGGAGGCACAAACAATCTCATATGAGAAGGGCCAGGGTTGGATCATGTGGACCTGGAAAGCTGAGAACGCTGATGATTGGTCGTACCGGGCTGGCTTGAAGTATGGCTGGATTCCCCAGGATCCTACCAAACACATCTATCCCCAAATCTGCAATTAAATATCAGCGAGGCCAGACGCTGAGCCTCGTATCTGATCCTGTCTGTTACAGGATTTGGACTCTTATACCCTTTATACTATATATACGTTTGTGTAGAACAACCATTGAATTCACACCTGCGCCGACAAGTCGTGTACGAAATTGATGTCAAATTCACTTGCCAACTGGAAGTATGTTCTATCGGTCACAAATTATGAATGACTTATATAGTGGAGGGAGGATATATAATATAGGTTGATCAAGGACCTGAACGGCCGTCGCGTACTTTTTTGTAAGCACCAACAATTATATCATTCGCAGTGAGTGTGATGATGCTTGCAAACTGTTAGTTGCGCGAATGATGACTCTATAATTGCTTGACCCACGTATGAGGAGCTATGCGCAGAAAATGAGCAGTTGAACCTTCAAAATAGGATGAAGTCAGTTCTGGACGATCTATCGAGGAGGTACCTACCCTTGTAGAGTCCTCGAATACCTTCTATCTTAGCAGTCTTCCATAGACAGTCTATAGGGTTTTTATACAAGGTTCCTCTTAACTTTCCGTCAGGGCCGATGACTGTTGGCTGATTATACATTCGCGTTAGGGTGGTATCGGTGGGTTGCATGGCCATCAGCTAGCAATTACAAGTTATATGAAGCTGTCGCTCAATGAAAAACATAGAAATGTACCACACATGCACCAGACACTGCGCTGCATAGAAAGAAAGTCCATATGCTGTCAGCGGGGAGAATTCCATTTTTGATTACGAGACTCTTGGCCAAGTTGTAACTGGGTAACTGGACTGAAGAGCCCATTGATGTTCGTAAAATTGCTGCGTCTATACCACGGACAAGACCACGAGGTCCTTCCGCTCGGAATATGGTCGAGAGAGCATCTAGAGAACTTTTATAATGATGTTGTGTGCCAACGGGGAGAGCCGATGAATACGCCTATCTGGTATGAGCTAATCATTCGAGTCTGGTGTCTTTCCATTTCTAACCTGCATCCGAGCCTTAATCAAGAAGAGGGGATTTCCCAACGAAGCTACACAAATAAGGATGTTGCCTCAACATATAAGAAACACGGGCTCACCTCCGATGGCACCACTGAATGCACCTGCCAGCACCGACGTCAAGAGAAACTGTTCTTGGATGTCCCAGCCAAGTTGGCTATTGAAACTTGTACGGAATGGTTCATAGAAGCCTAAAACATCAGAGAACGGAAAAGGACAAGTCTTTGGCTTTTTACCTAGCCGAGATCCATTTAATAGAACCTTTACCAGACATCAGACAAAGAAAAAGGGGACATTAATAGGGCATACTTGATAAATATACTGCATGGAACATAAAGCACACGGTTATGAAAGATTGACAAGCAGCTCAAAGTATCGCTCACAGCAGGTCCTAAACCCCGTTGAATGCCTCGAATACCCTCGTTCTTCCATGTCTTAACCAAAACATCGGCTGTATGTTTGTATACCTTCTTGCCACCACCCTTCGCAAGCTCGCCCTGTAGTTGTAGTCGCGTCTTGGCAACCTCTGCTGGATTGGAAACAGTGACCTAGAGACCAAATTTGTGTATCTAGGTACACCTTATAGAATGGAGATAGGAAGCACATACAGCTGTGCAGGCCGCAACTGCACCGCAGGTAAAGCCTTCTAATGTGGAGAGGGAGCCGGGCTTGGACGTGGCCATGTTAGGTAGGCCTTGTTCACGTGATCAAATATACAGTTCAACTTTACCGAAAAATTCTTGTTCTATAACGCATGATCAAACTATTGCCTTGAGATCTCCAGGTCTCATATACTGAGAGCCCGCAAAAACATAGATCGTTGATACCTACGCATCAATCGATCGACTTTCAGTATGTGGGAGACAATTCTGTAAACAAAAACGAAACCTTGATCCATTGATCAAGCGTGACATACTTTTGTCTGGTTTTCTTGCACTATCTATTAATGGATGCCTTACATAAACTTTGATCTCATTTAGAGTGGCATGTATTCGGCTCTCAATCTACGACTTTGTTGAGTTTTGCAGAAAGGAACTGTCCGCACTCTCATTGAATGTGTGCAGTCCTGAATTCTAGGCTTAGTTACGTCTCAATATTGGCACTCTGTGGGATCGCTATCTGTAGGAGGCTGGAAAGCATGGCTTAGGCATAGCTGTGTCGATCAAACTGTCACTGGGCACCGATAAGAATTTTTTGTTTGAAAAAAAGACTCCTGTTTTGTGCCTCACAGTTGTTTTACTGTAGAAATACTTGATTTCATTAAAAAAAACTTTGTAATGTTTGGGGCAGCTGTAGACCACATGGATATTGTGATTGCTCAGATATTATTGTAAAGACATCAATTTGTAAAGTCTGAGGATATTTATCATAGAGCTCTAGTCTTAAATTACAGATAAAAGCACGTGCTCAATGGATCACCACCTTTAACCATGAGCACAACAAAGGCCACCAATTCTTACAGCTTAGAATTAACAAAAAGAAGTGTATCCAACCATCGTACATTAAAGGAGGGGGATGGCTCAATCATATTGGATCCTCAGTTTCGCTTTGTGCTAGAACCACAAGAGCTATTCTAAATCACGTTTCGATTGGGGAATTCAGGAAGAGATTCTTTCCCTTGCGGTCACAGTAGGGTCGAAACCCGAGCTCACATTCTAAACGATTGCAGTCGGTTCATCTACAAAAAGACTGATCGCATGGTGATCAAATATTTTGTCCTGTTCCTAACAGACAACCCTGGAGCGTTCGCTTGGTCTAGTAACATCACTTAACGTGGGGTGCCATCACAGAGTCATTGAGTGCTGCTCCTTTATTCCTGTTTCTTCCTTTTTTTCTCCTTTTCTCACTTCTCTTGTGTCTGGGTCGGTTGCGAGTGATCTGTCTTTTGTTTTACATTTCTCATTAGGTTTCTCGTTGTAGTTTGGGTTGTGTATTGTAGGGTACTACTTTACCGCGGAGGTACGATCGAGCACCGCGTTATAAATTTATGATTTAAAATAAATAAATAAATAAAAATCAAAGCACGTGCTAATCCGAAAATTCTTTGATAGAGACGAACAGCCTTCCCACATATTCACTGATAAATATATCCAGATGCAGACTCGTGAGACTTGATTCTGCTGAGTCTCACCCCATCTGCAATGACCAATTACTTCAGTACAT
>Ga0153946_1000040_pt1 | contig 39770 bp, 27 predicted proteins | sample TSNJ030MetaG_FD_104751 | JGI IMG/M metagenome (GOLD analysis project Ga0153946, IMG submission 104751) | Attine ant fungus gardens microbial communities from New Jersey, USA - TSNJ030 MetaG | ecosystem: Host-associated > Fungi > Mycelium > Unclassified | place: USA: New Jersey, Wharton State... | reverse complement strand
TTATGGATACCACGCCGGCAATCCTGATTCTGACGCCGATCTTACTGCCGATTGTAGAATCCTACGGCATGAACCCGATCCATTTTGGTGTGATGATGACCGTTAATCTGGCAATTGGGTTTGTGACACCTCCGATTGGAGTGAATTTATTTGTCGCCAGTTCGATTACTGATATACCGGTAATGGAAATCGCCAAACAGGCATTGCCGCTGATCGGCTTCTTCCTGATTGCGCTGCTGCTGATTATGTTCATTCCGGAACTCAGCTTAATACTGTTATAGAAGATGAGGAGAGATAAGTATGAGATTATTAAAACAAACGATCCTTTTACTGATGATCTGCGGGGCGGGAATATTTATGGCCGGCTGCCGGAAAGGCGAAGCGGAAGAAGTACAGAGATATGCGTGGCCGCTGGCAACATGCAGTACCGAAGATACGGTTACCCATGTATTTGCAACGGCCTTTGCCGAAGAGGTGGAACGGCTCAGTGAGGGAAAAATGAAAATCACCGTTTATCCTCAGAGTACTCTCGGTGTTGACCGTGAGCTTTTAGAGAGCTGCAAGGACGGCGATATTCCTTTTGCGGTACAGTCACCTGCAACACAGGTTACTTTTATGCCGGAGCTCTGTATTTTTGATACGCCGTGTATATTTGAGACGGTAGAGGAAGTCCGTCAGACGATTGATCAGGAGGAGTTCCAGAAACTGGTACAGGAGATTTATGTGGATTCCGGGTATCGACTGCTTGGCGTTTCAGATCAGAACTTCCGGGTGATGACTTCGAATGAATCGTTTGAAGGATTCGAAAGCTTTAAGGGACAGAAGATCAGAACAATGGAGAACCCGCTCCACATCCAGTTCTGGAAATGTGTCGGCGCCAATCCGACGCCAATGACCTTCAGTGAGGTGTATATCGGGCTTCAGCAGGGAACTATCGATGCCCAGGAAAATTCCTATACTCTTATTCAAAGTGCGAAGATTTACGAACAGCAGAAGTATTTGATTCAGACCAATGTGGTTCCGGATTATATAACTCTGATCGTCAGTGATGATTTCTTTAACGAACGAACGGAAGAAGAACAGGAAATCCTGCTCAAAGCAGCTGAGATTGCCCAGGAAAAGACCCGCGAAGCATCGGATGCGAAGTGTGAGCAGTCAATGCAGGAGCTGATTGACTTAGGCATGGAACTGGTAACTTTGGATCAGGAGACAAGAGATCAGATGACGGGAGCTTGTGAACCGGTATATGAGACCATCAAAGAGAAAGCGGGAGAGGAATTATTTTATTACTATACTGGAATGGAGTAGAAGGTTAGGGGTGGTGTTTTGGTGGGGGGAGACGGAGCTGCCGCAAAATGAAATGTGAGCCCGGGGCGAAGGGGTTTGGCCGCACCTAAGCAGGGGACTGCAAGCATGGGCACTTAGCCTGTGAATCTAAGAATTAAAAGTACAGAGATTTACGAACCGAGCGCATTCACCGCAGAATCTGAGGATTCTTCGGCTCAGGCGCTCTTTCGCTTGGTGCGTGAAGCACCGCGCTCATCGCAAATCTCTGCACTTTTTATTCTAAGATTCACTGACGGCACGCTTTAATGCTTGCAGTTCCCTGCTTAGGTGCAGCCTATTGTGTTTGAAATAGCTTCTATAAGAGTATTAAAGTACAAATATTTTTAAAATTCAGGTAGATATCGCCGGAGTAATTGTAAAATGATAGCACGTCTGGTAATATATTGATTAGTATCCGGATGCAGAAGCATTTTGGTATTTCATTGGTTTTTCCTTGTGATATTCATATTAATTATGTCTAGGCGGGTACATACAGAACAGAAAATAATATATGAGGGGGAATGTGTAGAAATGAAAAGTTTAAAAGAACAGTTAAGGAAGATGTCAGCTTTGTTACTTTGTATCTGTATTGCAGCAGCCACCTGCTTTGCCTATCCTGTGGATGCAGAAGCGGCAGAGACCGGCGGAGAAGTCCTGGAGACAGAAGAACCGGAGGTTACAGATCTGAAGCCGGCGGCGGGAAATGAGACAGAAACGGATAGTCCGGGTGGCGGTGACGACCCATCAGCAATTCTGGTTAGTTCGATTGAGCTTACTAAAACCAGCATTAGTCTGGATAAGGGTTCGACTTATAACCTGAAAGTAAAGAAGATTCTTCCGGAGGATGCTGCCAATCAAGCGGTGGTTTGGAGTAGTTCTGATGAGTCGGTTGCAACCGTAAAAGATGGTACTATTACGGCGGTTAATACCGGAACAGCAGTAATAAATGTAGTGTCGGAAGATAGCGGTGAGGCAGCCGCTTCGTGTAAAGTAACGGTAAAACAGAAAGTTACTAAGATTACACTAAACAAGACAAGTATTACACTGGAGAAGAGTAAGAGCAAGACATTAAAAGCAACGATAGCACCTTCCGATGCAACCGATAAGGGTATTAAGTGGACTACCAGCGATAGTTCAGTAGTAAGTGTATCACAAAGCGGAGTAATTACTGCCGAGAAAAAAGGAACGGCAATTATCGAAGCGACAGCGAAAGACGGAAGTAAAGAGACTGCGTCCTGCAAAGTTACAGTGCGTAATAAGCTGGTGACATCGGTAAAGTTAAAGTCAACTTCCAGAACATTGGGAATTGGTCAGACTTATAAAATTGAAGTGAAGAGTATATCACCATCTAATGCCGATATTAAGACTGTTTCTTATACCAGTTCGGATAAAGATATCGCTTCTGTATCTTCTGCCGGCAAGATCACGGCAAAGAAGATTGGTACGTGTACGATTACTGTAAAGGCTAAGGATGGCAGCGGTAAGACAGCGACATTTAAAGTAACTGTGCGGAAATATCAGCGGGATGCAAAGTATTACCAGATCAAAACGAAAATAAAGTTACCGAGCGGTGGATATTCGCTTTCAACAGCGAATATCGGTCTGAAGGTAATCAGGGTAAATCAGAAACTTCTCGGCAATAATAATGCCCGTTACTCAACTTCTACTAAAAATGCAGTGAAGAGCTTGCAGAAAAAGAAAGGCATCAAGCAGACAGGTATTGTAAATAAGACTACATGGCTGGCGATGGGCTGCTCAGAAGATGACTGGTATAACCTCGGGACTTATACCACTCCGCTTAAGATCACGAATAAAAGTACCAGACAGGACTGCAACAATGCGATGTTAAAGACAGCAAAGGAATATGCCGATAAAGGAACGGTATATCGTGTCGGGTGCTCTGGTAAGCCGGGAACTTATGCGGATTGCTCAGGATTAATTTATCAATGTCTCTATTCGGCCGGTATCAATCCCGATACAAATATCGTAGACCATGGTTATGCGAAATACGAATATACCTCCCGCTGGCTTGCAGCGGATAAAAAGCTTGGAAAAGCGGTATCCTATTCGAATCGGCAGGCAGGAGATCTGGTATTCTATAGTAAGGCAGGAAGATCTACGGTTGTTCATGTGGGAATATATGCAGGCGGTAATAAGATCTACGATGCATGGCCAGGTCGTGGTGTCACCAAAAGAAGTATTACAATATCCGGATACCGGGTATGCAAAATCGTAAGAGTATTCTGAATAAATATAAAAAAGGACCCCTTGCAGCACTACATGCAAGGGGTTCAGTTTATAGTTATCTAAAGGAATGAGAGTAAAGTGCGACACCTGCGGGGGAAGCTTCCCCCGCAGGTGTGTTTACTTTATGAGGGGGGGATAGTGATTTGTTAATCAACTATCTTGATACTAAGTATAAGAGGGAAATGTGTCTAAAGTATGATGAAGCTCTAAAAGAAATCGAAAATTTATAAACTCCTTCTTAATAAAATAGAAAGAAAACAATATGCACTATTTAATATGGATTTTACACAAAAGAAAACCCTTGCATTATCGGCTACAAGGGTTTCTTTGTTTTTTATAATTATCTAAAGGATTGAGAGTAAAGTGCGGCACCTTTTGGAATGTATCCGGCCAGGTGCTTTAACTTTATGAGGGGGAGATAGTGATCTGCTAATCAACTATCTAATACATAGTATAGCGAGGAGATATGTCTAAAGTATGTTGAATCTCTAAAAGAAATCGAAAAAATCTTAAGCCGGCCTTAATTTTTAATGAACTACGGTCAAGGTTGGTATGCTGATATCCGGTATCCGGAATAATACATGATTAATAGGAACTCTACGATTTCATCATCTTTGTTATCCCACAGGATCTTTAGGTCAGCTTCGGCTTCGCTAAATGTCTCTCCATGCTCATCATCAGGCTTGTTAATTACTAAGGCCAAAGAACAATCTTTTTCGGTAATGTCGAAGGTCCTTGCATATTTGTACATTTGTTTAATCAGGGAAACGATCAGTTCCAAACTGGAGTGTTTTAAGTCACAGGAATTGGTCCGATTGTAGTCTGCAAGTAGCTGTTGCGTGACCGAATCAGGACTGGTTGGTCATCAACATCAGGCTACACCGATAATGTTGGTTATTTTAAACTAGGTAATATCGGAGTTGGATTCGGCCACAAATCAATAACGCCAGTGAAAGATACGCCAACAGGTTTGGCTATAACATTTTCATTGTATTTAAGACAGGTCCGGATGTTATCGCAGTCCGGTATGGGCTGCAAAAACGTACAACACTTACAGTCCGCTCATCTTGCAAAGAGCATCAGCAGGGACGCGTGCATAAAATAATATTACCATAAAGATAATTATTATGGTAAATGCAAAAACTCATAGAAAAACCCTCTAACTAAAGTTTGCCCCTCCTTTGGGGAAATACGTACACTTAATTGTTAATGCATCAAAGGCTCACTTCTTCAGAGGTGGGTCTTTTTTATTGCCAAATATTGGGGATTTACAAACATATGTTCTATAGTTATCCTATCAATCGAACGTATGTTCGAAATAAGTTTAGCTAACTTAAACAATAACACTAAGGAGGAAAAAAATATGGCAATTAACATTGGACACGCAAGCCTGGATGAAAACGGCAAAATCAGCGGTGGTGCAGCAGGAGATCAAAATGGTAAAGAGGTGTGTATAAGAACGTGGTATAGCAAGCCTTGGAGCCTCGTCTTAAGAAGCAGAGATTCAGCAAAAGCTGAAAAGATGGCAAAAGCTTGTGAAGCTGGATGCGCGAATAATAAGATAGGCTATGATCAGGGGCAGCGGAACACATTAAATACGCAAGCAAGTAAAGTGGGATATGATTTAGGTAAAATTACAACAGCTTGCGAATGTGATTGCAGCTCTTTTATGGCAGTTTGTGCGCAGGCAGCAGGATACAACATTCCGTATTCTGGCGGCAATGCGCCAACAACCAGTACCCTACAGTCAGCTTTCGTTTCAACAGGAGGATTTGATGTACTAACAGCTTCTCAATATTTAACAACTGATGTAAATCTTAAGCGAGGCGATGTTTTAGTAAAACCTGGTTCACATACGGCTATGGCATTAGGAAACGGTGCGAATATAGTAGTCGTACCATCTGATCCGGATGGTGAGATCAAAACCGGTGGAACTATGCAGGCTACAACAAATCAGACAGGACAGGTTTTATTGTCTGTACACATGCGAGATATTGGCTGGGGAGCATGGATTGCCGACGGCAACATGGCTGGTTCTACGGGACAAAACAGAAGAATTGAAGCTATTAAAATCAAACCGGTAAATCAAATGAACGCAACTGTACATGTTAAAGATATTGGTAACAAAACGTACAACAATATTACACAAAATACCATAATGGGAACAGTTGGTGAAAAGAAACGTTTGGAAGCTGTTAAGATTGAATCTTCAGATATGGTATATGCATATCAAGTCCATCAAAAAGATTTAGGTTGGTCAAACTGGTGCTTTAACGGTGGGCAAGCAGGTACCACAGGAAAGTCCAAGCAGATCGAAGCTATGAAGTTAAAGGTATGCAATATCGCATATCAAGCCCATATTCAAGAGGATGGATGGATGAGTATGGTTCCCGATGGAATAACTGCAGGAACTACCGGTCAGTCAAAACGTGTGGAAGCAATTCGGATAAATCCTTATAAACTAGTGATATCAGCACAGGCGCATATTCAAGATACAGGCTGGGTTGATTATGGTACAATAACAAAGGATACAATAATCGGAACTGTCAATCAGAAGAAGCGGTTAGAGTGCTTAAAATTGAAAGGAAATATTGAATATCGTGCGCACATCCAGCAGACTGGGTGGACAACATGGACTAAGGCGGATGGTGTGGCAACGGTAGGAACCGTTGGTCAGTCGCTCAGAATTGAAGCAATAGAAATTAGAGCATTATAAGTATTTTAAATTGGTAACAAAACACCCTGCAAACCAGAAACAAGAACTTAAGCCGATAATTTATAGTACAGGAAAACATGATTACGCAAAAGAAAACCCTTGTATTATCGGCTACAAGGGTTTCTTTGTTTTTATAGTTATCTAAAGGAATGAGAGTAAAGTGCGGCACCTGCGGGAAATTCCCTTGCAGATGCGTTTACTTTATGAGGGGGGGAGATAGTGATTTGTTAATCAACTATCTAATACATAGTATAAAGATTAAATATGTCCAAAGTATGTTGAATCTCTAAAAGAAATCGAAAAAATCTTAACTCAAACTTAAGAAGTTGGAAAGAAAACTTGAAAACCGCCAGATACGGGCATATTTCGACAAATTCCGTCAAGGTGCTTTCCAATTGTCAGATGCGGAATGAACTTTAAACTATCTTTCAAATCCTTAAAACTATCTTAAGAAAATCCCATATTCAGCCTTAAAAATTGAGTGATATGTTGTATACTATAAGGGAGGTGATGAAAAATGAATAGAGTTTTAGTATGTGATGATGAGAAAGAAATCGTAGAAGCAATTGAAATTTATCTGACACAGGAAGGCTATGAAGTATTAAAAGCTTATGATGGGCTGGAAGCAGTTAAGATACTGCAGAAGGAAGCGATCGATCTTCTGGTTATAGACGTAATGATGCCAAAGCTGGATGGAATCAGAGCCACCCTTAAGATTCGGGAAGAGAACAGCATCCCGATCATTATTTTATCAGCAAAATCTGAAGATGCGGATAAGATACTGGGGCTGAATGTCGGCGCCGATGATTACGTAACCAAACCATTCAATCCGCTGGAGCTGGTTGCCCGGGTAAAATCTCAGCTGCGCCGCTATACTCAGCTTGGCGGTACGGTAGAAATGGAAGAGAAGGAAGTGTACAGTGCCGGGGGGTTAAGAATTGACGACAACTTAAAAGAGGTAACTGTGGATGGTGAAGCGGTGAAGCTGACACCAATCGAGTACAATATTTTATTATTACTGGTGAAAAATCAAGGAAGAGTTTTTTCTATTGGACAGATATATGAGAGTATCTGGAATGAAGATGCCATCGGTGCAGATAATACGGTGGCGGTGCATATCCGGCATATTCGCGAGAAGATCGAGATCAACCCAAAGGAACCGCGCTATTTGAAAGTGGTATGGGGAGTCGGGTATAAGATAGAAAAATTCTAGGAAGGGGAAGCTATGAAAAAATGGTATCAATCAATAGGCTGCAAGTGGATATTGATTGCTTTAGCCCATGTGACAGCGATATATACGGTGATTGCAATGCTATCGCTGGTGGTGTATCAAAGTATCTCGGTGGATGATCTTCTAGAGCTTGGTGTAAGGAAACAGTATGAAGAGACCGAAAGCTTTGAGCAGGAAATGCTGCGTTTGACACGGGGAGTAAAGATGGAGATAGAGGCTGCGATGGCCTTGGAGATCGAAGGTGTCTATAACCCGGATTGGGTTGTGGATATTATGAACGGGGAACTTCTGAAGAAAGTGCCGGAGGACGGCGATAGCATTTATTATCGGGTAGGGGATCTGATTACATGGACGGGTGAAGACGCCAAGTCTATCGTAGTCTGCCAGAAGGAAGATGGAAGTTATCATTACTATTCTTATTCGGATTTTGAAAGTCTTATACTTTCAGAGGAGGCACAGCTCGACACGAGAAATTTATATATGTATAATGATGAAGCAACATCATCAGAAATTATCACAGAATTCCTGAATGCACTGAAACATAATTATGAATCTGAATATAAGTATGATAACTGTTCGGTTCTGGATTCAGAAGGTAAGATTTTATATGAGGATATCTGGTCATTTGGAGACTATATATCTGAGGAATATAGCCCGGTTGGAGAAAAAAGTCTGATGGATATAGTAAATAATAATTCTCAGTGGAATGGGCAGCTGAAGGATATCATCAATACATTATGTGATGCTATATTTACTAACCAGGAGTATTATGATACTTATACCAATGGATCTGACAGCCTGAAAGAAGGGAATTCTAATTTCTTATACCTGTACGTAGATGAAGCTGCGAAAAAGGTTTATACGAACCGCGGGGAGTATAGTAATTACGAAAAGTATGAACAGAGTCTGGAGAATATGCAGGAAATCGGTGAATATGTAATTGTAGAGAACAGACTGGCAGATTCTGCAACAAGTATAGCGGCAGTGGATATGGGACAATGGCAGGATACAGTACTCAACGAAATCGGATCAAATGATATATATGCAGCGGCAGTAGATACTTCTTATCCGATTCAAGACAGTTTTTATAAAAATTTGGAGGCTTATAAAAGTTATAATCCGAGGATGACCATCGGTGCAATAGTTTTATTTTTCATTGTGCTGGTCTGGCTGACGGCGGTTGCAGGACGGTCTAATGCGCAGGAAGGAGTTGTGCTTGCAGCATTTGATAAAGTTCCGACTGAGATAGCATGCGGACTGGTGGCAGCAGCATGGTGGTTTATTACGTGGTTACTGTATGGGATCTTCGGCAGTTTGCCACAATCAGCAGAGGTGCTCGTATCTGCTGTATGGGGATTTGGCAGTATCGCGCTGTTTCTGATCGGTTACCTGAGTCTGATCCGGCGAATGAAAGCAAGAACTCTATGGAAAAGCAGCCTTTTCAGGTGGTTGCTTGGCTGGATTAAGAAATTGGGGCAGGTATGCCTTCTGATCTTTCACGAACGCAGCTGCACCTTTAAAATCATTATTCTGGCGGGAGTGTTTGTAATATTCCACTGGATTGCAATGATCTTTTATGGTAATAGATTTTTTATATTTTCGGCACTGGCTCTGGAAGTTGCCGCACTGGGATACCTGATCTATGAAGCGATAGCGAAGCAGCGTATCCGAAGGGGATTAAAACGGATCAGCGAAGGGGAGATTGACTATAAAATCAGTAAAGACCGGCTGATCGGTGATAATAAAGAAATTGCACAAATGATCAATCACATTGGTGAAGGTCTGGATGCGGCAGTAGAAAAGAGTATGCGTGATGAACGGCTGAAGACCGACTTGATTACGAATGTATCTCATGATATCAAGACACCGCTGACTTCAATTATTAATTATGTAGATCTGCTGAAGCGGGAGAACTTTACCGATCCGAAGATTCTTGGCTATCTGGATGTACTGGATGCCAAGTCACAGCGTCTGAAAGCACTGACCGAAGATGTTGTGGAAGCTTCGAAAGTAAGCAGCGGCAATGTGAATCTCGAATTTATGAATGTCGATCTGGTTGAGATGCTCCACCAGACCAACGGTGAGTTTGCCGAACGGTTTGCGCAGAAGAACATGGAAATGATTATGAATATACCGGAGGAGCAGATCCTTGTCAGGGTTGACGGCCGCCGGATGTGGCGGGTGCTCGAGAATATTTTCAATAATGCCGCCAAGTATGCTATGGATGGAACGAGAATTTACGGCGATATGCGGATTGACAACGGAGAAGTGGAATTTGCCCTCAAGAATATTTCTGCGAATGCACTGAATATCAGTCCGGATGAGCTGACGGAACGTTTTATCCGCGGAGATGACTCAAGAACGACAGAGGGCAGCGGGCTGGGCTTATCCATCGCCAAGAGCCTGACGAAACTTCAGGGAGGTAAGTTTAAGATTATTATCGATGGTGATCTATTTAAAGTAATCATTCGTTTTCCGAGAGTATTAGGAAAAGATTAAACATGTGAGTCTGATTTCTTGAAAAGAGTTCAATTTCTGAACTCTTTTCTTGCGTTTGAACTTGGGAGGCTTTACAATAGATGGAGTAGAAGGCAATGTAAGAGTGGGAAGGATACTATCCATGAGAGAAATTGAAGAAATTCTGTCCACAAGTTTGAATATAGATTTTCGGGGAGCAGTGATCAGCAATCCCCGGAGTAAAGAAGGGATCAGTAAAATGAAGATGCGTCCGGTATTGCACCGGGACAAGCTGCTTTTCCAATGCGAAGAATTTAAAAATAATCAGGTATTTCATCATAACTATGAGGCAGAGGAAGCTGTTCAGAAACTGATCCGGGTGATGCCGGAATTCAAGCAGATGAATCTGGAGACCAATCAGTATAGTTATACGATTCTCATCAGTAGAAAGGGGAAAGTTACTGTAAAGAAAAAGCTTCAGCAGAATCAAGTGGATAAGGTTGATTTATCCCATAACAGGGAGAAGAATTATATCCTGAAGGAAGGGAAGGCGGTACCGTTTTTAGTGGATCTGGGAGTCATGACCACGGAAGGCAAAGTGATCGGTGCAAGGTATGATAAGTTCCGGCAGATCAACCGATTTCTGGAGTTTATCGAAGATATTCTGCCGCAGCTTGAGAAGGGGCGGGAAGTGACTATTCTTGATTTCGGATGCGGGAAATCTTATCTGACCTTTGCGATGTATTACTATCTTCATGAACTGATGGGATATGATATTCGGATTATCGGTCTGGATTTGAAAGAAGATGTGATCGAAAGATGTAATGAATTGGGGAGAAAGTACGGCTATCAAAAGCTGACCTTTTTGAAGGGTGATATTGCTGCGTATGATGGTCTGCAGGAGGTGGATATGGTAGTAACGCTGCATGCCTGCGATACCGCTACCGATCATGCGCTTTATAAAGCTGTCAAATGGAAGGCCGGAGTCATTCTATCTGTGCCTTGCTGTCAGCATGAGTTAAATACCCAGATTGTAAACGATATTCTGGCACCGGTGCTATCCTACGGGCTCATTAAGGAGCGGATGGCGGCATTGGTGACCGATGCACTTCGGGCTGAGTATCTGGCAGGACAGGGGTATGAGGCACAGATTCTGGAATTTATCGATATGGAGCATACGCCGAAAAATATTCTGATTCGGGCTGTGAAAACGAAAAAAAGGGGAAATAATGAAGAGGCAGTTAAAACATGCGAAGAGTTCCTGCATGTTTCGCCGACACTGAAGAAGTTACTTGAGCAATAAAGGGGAGTTAGATGAAAAAAATATTGATTCGTACAGGGATCCTGCTGACTGTCTTTGTGGCAGCAGTGATAGGGTTCAGTTATTTTACAAATAGAGAGAATACCGATATGACGGCGGATATACAGAACGCGGTATTGCCGTATATTTCATTTAAAACGGGTGATCTGACCGTCAATTCGCTGGTGGGATATGTCGATGAAATGGATATCCCCAGCATGCGGGACAGTATTACACCGGTGTCTAACTATAAAGTGAGGATGAATATTCATGACGCCGGGGCGGTTATAGACGCATTTACATATGAGGTCTATAGTCTGAATGGTGAAGAGGTGCTTTTCAGCAAAAAAATAAAGGAGCCGAAAGAAGAGATTACCCTCCAATTCGAAGAGGGGAATCTGCTTAGTGAAGAGAAGGTTCTAAAGGTAACACTGCATCTGGCTGATGGTCAGGACGTGTATTATTATACCAGAGTTGTAGATTCGGCGGACATGAATGTGGGGACCAGTCTGACATATGTTCAGAGCTTTTTCGAAGCAGAGCGCGATAAGAATGAATTTGCCGATTTTAAAGAGAAGCTGGAGCCGGATTCGACGGCGGATAATTCGACCTTTCAGACGGTGACGATTCAATCCGATTCCGAAAATGTGAGCTGGGGAGATCTGAATCCGACCATAGCAGGGGAAGCATATTGGACGATTAAAGAGGTGAATGACACATATGCAGCAGTGGAACTGAACTACAAGGTAACTTGTGCCGGTGAGGAAAATGAGACAGGGACTTATAATGTAAAAGAATTTTTTCGGGTCAGATATAATGGGGCAAAGATGTATCTCTTCGATTATTATCGAACTATGAATCAGATCTTTGACGGTTCCGCGGATATACTCAGTGAAAAGGGTGTCTTGTTGGGGATCACCTCGCATGATGTGGAATACATGACTAATAAGGATGGCTCTATTGTCTCTTTTGTACAGGAGCGGGAACTGTGGAGTTACAATAAAGATGAAGATGAAATTTCTCTGGTGTTCAGTTTCTCCGGACAAGAAACGAATGATATCCGATATCATTACGACCAGCATGACATTTCACTGATTACAGTAGATAAAAACGGCAGCACCACCTTTTCTGTGTCCGGCTACATGAACCGCGGTGCCCATGAAGGCGAGAACGGGGTGGTGATCTATTACTTTGATATTGAGAAAAATGCGGTCGAAGAAAAAGCATTTATTCCTAGTGATAAGTCCTATTCCATCATTAATAACGATGATGAGAGAATGGTTTACTATAATAATAGCAGTCAACTGCTGCATATTTTGTTAAACGGTACACTTTATGAGATTGATCTGGAGAAAGACACGCGGGAAGTCATGGTAGATGGCCTGACAAGCGGTCAGTATGTCGGTTCCAACGACGGACATATCTTCGCATATCAGGTAGATGGAAGTGCGGAGGATGCCGAAGAAGTTCAGGTGCTTGATCTGGCCACCGGCAAGGGCTATGCTGTTGAGGCATCCGCAGGTGAATGTGTGATGCCGCTGGGGTTTGTAAACGAAGATTTTGTTTACGGTGTAGCTAAAAAGGACGATGTCGGAACCACTATTTCAGGCGAGAAAGTGGTGCCGATGTATAAAGTAGTGATTACTGACAGCAGCAATAATATTCAGCGCTCCTATGAGAAGGATGGCGTATATATGCTGGATGTATTTGTAGAGGACGGATTGATTACACTAAACCGTGCATCGTGTAAAGGAGATGTTTACAGTACCATCGATCCTGATTACATTTCCAGCAATGAAGTAAAGGAGAAGAGCAACGTTTATCTCGAGTCGTATACGACGGAGCTTAAGAAGACTCAGATGCGTATCACTTTTGAAGATGGAATAGACAATCAGAGTGTCAAGCTATTGCAGCCCAAACAGGTAATTTCGAAAGGTTCAACCAGCTTGAAACTGGAAGAAGTGGAGACCAAAGGGAAATATTATGTGTATTCTCATGGGAAATTGCAGAATGCTTACAGCAAAGCTTCCTACGCTGTCCAAAGGGCTGAAGAGCTCTCCGGAGTTGCGGTGAATTCCAACCAGGAATATCTGTGGGAAAAGACCGGCAGAGATCATACCTATCGGAATGAAGATATCAAAGTATTTAGTGCCTCAAAAGGAGAATCAACGTTAGCGGCGTGTCTGCGGAACATCATCAAATATGAAGGGGGCAGCATTGACGTGGTGGCAGAGATGGAGGATGGAAAGTCACCAATGGATATTCTCGATGAATATTCCGGCGGAGAAGCGATTGATCTGTCCGGCTGTACGGTGGATCAGGTATTATACACGGTAAAACAGGGACATCCTGTGATCGCTGTCACAGGTGATATTGAGGCTATCCTGCTGATTGGGTATGATAGCAAAAATGTCACCTATATCGATCCTTCCGCGAAAAAGAAAACAACTGTAACGACATCGAGAATGGAAGAAATAGTAGAATCAAGCGGTAATACGTTTATCGGGTATGTAAAAAGCGGGGATTAATGTCCCCGCTTAACTTTATGTTATGAAATTGCTTTTGGATTAAATATCCGGTCGCTGTATCTATGCAGTGCCGCATATAACACCAGACCAAGTACTCCACAGGAAATTACTTCGCCTGCGCCGATGCTTAGAGCCAAAAGCCACATTGGCAGAGAGGTCCCGTATGCAAAACGGATCACGAAAGGTAAGATTACCATATTGGTCAGAATCGGTGGAACAGGTGCCAGTACCGGATGTTTCTTACGAAGCAGGTAGGTAAAATATGCACCGATTAAAGTCGCCAGGCTTCCGAAAATGATATCCAGCATCGCGCACCCGCCCAGAATATTACTGAGCAGACACCCCACAAAAAGTCCCGGAATTGCAGCTGGAGTAAAGAGCGGCAGAATCGTCAGAGCCTCTGCGATACGCACCTGTACTTCGCCGTAGCTGAAGGGCGCGAAGACTATCGTGAGTACTACATAGATTGCAGCAATCATAGCTGCCTGTACCATGAATAACACTTTTTTGTTTCCCATATTTAATTCTCCTTTAGTTTTGTTTTACGAGTGGAAGGTCTCGAACACTCGGATTTTATAGCCCATTAGACCTTGGTTTTAGGGCGTTTTACAACTTTTGTAGTATAGCATGGGAGTGGGTAAAAATCAAGAAAAGTACCAAAAAAAGAACCAAATGGGAAAATGATAAGGTTCAGGAAAGGTATAGAATGACATCTGGCGCAGTGCGAACCGGACATATCGGACACACTAAAAAGTAAATGCCATTTCTGCTGTCCATAAAAAGACTACTCAGTAAAGACTAAGCGGTTTAGTTAAGAGTAAAAATATATTCTGTGAAGCAACATTACATCTCGCCGGGATCATCAGCTAATTCTTGACGCTTAACGGCTCTGAAAAGAGAACTCAATGCTGCTCGTGGCAATACTCGCTTACATAGACAAGCGGACACGTTTTAACTGATTGGTTGCCACTCAGTGGCGGTTGTTCTTTTTGTATCCTCATTTTAACAATAATTATTTATACCATAAGAGCTGTAAGCATATTGGAAGAATGTAGTTATTTTGGAAACAATCTCACATTGATCACTTATCTATCCTCCCGTAGTATAAAGTAGACAACTGGTGCAAAGGAGGAATAAATATAAAGGATTATGTGGTAGTTGAAGCTCATTCCATGTCGACCGTCGCTTTGGATGAGCTAATTGAATATCTAGGTATCGGAAAGCGTGTGCTGCTCAATGTGCTAACAGAATCAGAAGAGCGGAACAAGAGGGTCAGATGGCTCTACTATGGAGTCTTATATGATTATTACAGTAAAAGTTTAGTTCAGGAACTAGCTACTTATGACGGTAAAGAGTGCCCGATCTGGGAACTAAAGAAGGCATAAAAATAATAAAAAAGATAAGAAGCATCTGGATTGACCGGATGTTTCTTATCTCTTACTTATATAACTTTATGATGTCTGTAAAAATCTCCGAGCTCACCGTTTCTCTGGCCACCCCAGAGCTGGATAATATTCACCCCGGATGATGCATTTGCTTCTATAATACATATCCCATCAGGAACCAGTATTACATCCCACGCAATGAAGTCTAAGAATGGAAGATGGTTTGCAAGTTCTATTATCTGTGATTTAAGCTCGCTCCAATTTGGTATTACCATAGCTTTAATAGGATTTTTAGAATCCGGATGTATTTGATGAACTTCCAGAGAGTGTAAAGATCTTGCTTCACTTAATGTACCGGTTTCTAAATCGATATTACAGACAAGTCCTCCGCGGCTGCCATTATCTACGGGGATAGTTTTTGAGGTGCCAATTCTCTGCACTGCAAAAAATAGTTTAAATTCCCCTGTTTTAACGTCTTTTAGCGTGATCATACGAAGGGTGTTTGTCGTCTTATCGTAAAGCTCATTTAAGAAATCATTTTGCTGAATGGCTTCAGTAATAATCCAGTTCTCATTATTTTTGTTTTTCAAAAAGAGAATAAACTTTTCTTTTGAATAAGGTTCACTGTCTATATACAACTTTCCATTTTCAGAATGCAGCATATACACACCTTTTCCTTTGCCGGCGCTGATAGGCTTGATAAATAATTGCTTTTCCTGGATTACCAGCGCTATGATATCATCATAGGTTTTAACCCGCTCATTATAATGTATCAACTTGTATTTACTTTGCGCAATATAAATTTGCGGTACTTTTACGTAATGCTTAAGTATTTCAGTGCAAATAATTTTATTATCCAACATTTTATTGAAGGGTTCATTAATATATCGTGATTTATACCAATCGAATTCAGATAGGTAATCATGTTTGTCTGTATACTTTAAATCATATAATATATATTGGTCAGCGAGGTATCCACCGAAGATATTCGCCTTGAGTTTGGTGAAAAAAGGTACCTTAAAATGGTTTTTAGCAAATAATATTCTATTAAACCATAAATAAGTCAGTTTTAAAATCTTTACACATTTTTTAATGGTTTTATGCATTGAAAATATTTACCTCACTCTCAATATGATATAATTATCGTTTAGGAAGATTGATGAGCTTACGCGGTCTGTTTATATCATATTCATATAGTTCCTTTTTCTTGTTCAGCTTATATAGCAGATAATCCATTGTTTTGGGGCCTAATTTTTCAATCTTGGGATAATCAGGGAACCGATTAATCTCAGGGAACTTCAGCCCGTCTTCTGTGAGAGCAATATCAAAACCGAAATATTCTAGCTGCGGAACCGATTTAGCAACTTCCAGAACCAGACACTTAACCTTCTCCCAGTTAGGAAGTAAACCTTCAATTTTAACTCCGGTATCAGGATGGTATTCACAAGGTAAGATATCGTTATTCTCAATGATCTTGGCATTGTGATACCGACCGGTATCTATATCAATCTGCGCAAATATCCCACCGGCCCCCATATTATCAACTGCACCGGTCTTTTTTGAACCGAATCTCATATATGCATTTCCGATTTCCGGAGTTCTTCCATCCTTTTTAAACACAATCATTCGAATAGTATTAACTGCACCATTGTATATCTTTTTGATATCAGAGTGCATTTGGATATATTCGGTAATGATATATTGGTTGTTGACGTCTTCCAGGAGACTGCGGACTCTATCCTCTGTAACCTCTTCCGAATTCAGGAAAAGCTTATCTTTATCATCACTGTAGGTGAATTTGAAAAATCCTTCACCGTGAGAGCCTTCATCTGGCTTTAGAGCTAATATCTTTTTGAGCTTCACAAGCTTGAAAATATCATCATAACTTCCGGTATATCCTTCCGGGCAGTCCATCATTGGAATGACCTTGTTTTTATTGCTGTTACTCATAATATGATAGTAATATTCCGGGAAGCACTCTTTATAATCCGAAACGATATATTTGACGGTTATTTTATCTTCAAAACAAACGCGGTATTTACTATTGATATGGCGCAGCCATAAATATTCATAATCCGAAATATAATCTAAATGGTTCTCTTCTGTAATACCATACTGTTCTAAACGATAAGATAAGAAACCGTGCGTATAGGCCCACATTTTTTGAATAAAAGAAACGCTTCTATTAACAAAAAAATCATTAGAGACCATAGAAATCCATTTTGTCCCTAAATATGGGAGCATACCTTTAGGATAGAGCAGCTTCGTAAACCTTCTCCGTATGCGCAACTTGATTCTGCTGAAAATATATTTGCATTTAGTGAAAACCCCTTTTTGACTCTTTTTCTTATCAACAACCCTTGAGAGCAGGTAAGCAGTTGTTGCTTCGCTAAAATTAAAGTATCCTGGAGCCCCTGTTAGGCCCGTAATTTTAAAACCATCTTTGGTGATCGATATCTTTGCACACATAAATTCAATTTGCGGAACAAAGAGACATAATTTTTTAATTACATTTTTGATTGTTTCAAAATCAGGGATAGTACCTTTAAATAGTTTGTTTTCGCCTCCCTTATAATAATACATACCCGTTTCTAAATTGATTTTAACAGCTATCTTATTATTCTCTGCATCAGGAAACGTGCAATATGTAACAGCGTCACTTATAATAGGGTTACTCCCATCCTGATTTACAGCAATCATCTTAAATTTTATAACTGGTTCAAAATGCTCAGACACTAGAAGATTACGCTTTGTTTTTTCAGAATGAAACAACAGATCCTTTAGATCTTCAACACATATCTTGCTGTTATCCAGCCGATAAGTATCTCCAGCGTAGTTTACTCTGAAAATACTTTCCCCCCTCTTATCATGCAAAGAGATTTTTTCTGTTTTGATAAGATTTAATATATCGTCAATACTGTCACCATATTCGCTTGGACAATCGGGCAGACGTATTATAAGTCGATCACGGTCCCGGGTTGTAAGCTGATAATAATGTTTTGTCAAATAATCTGAAAAAGGTGTAAATATATAACTTGACAGAATACAATTATTGATCCATTTATTGTATTTTCCATTGAGTGGCATTATATACCGATAATCCTTTTGGGAAATAAATGTACTTAAGTTATCCTTTGCTATTCCGTATTCTTCTACTTGCCATGATAAAAAGCCATGACGATAGGCCCATATTTTTTTCCTAAAAGGTATGGATTTCTGTTTTCTGAAATCCCTATATACGCTGGTAAGCCATTGTAAAGCATGAGTTCTTGTAAAGCCGTTAAGAACCAAAAGAAAGGCATAAATTTTCAGAAAATATCCCTTAATTCTTCGAAACTTCTTTTTGCGATTCAGAAGCTTGATGAATACTTTGTATTCCTTTGGGTAGTTGAAATCACGAGTTATATCATGTATGAGAACATAATTATCCGTAATTTTCTTTTCAGCAAAACCAAGCTGCATGAAAGACTGATATAATTGCCACCCTATGCAATCTTTGATCACACCATCTTGAAACAATTTTTTCACATTATCAATATGCCTTTTCATCAAAGCGGCATCGTTTACTTTAACTGCAAATATTCGCTGCTCATTTCCGAAAAATAATAGATCTTTTGTCGGCTCTTTAACGATTTTTTTAATGGCATAGTTTGTATAATAGGTGTCTCCATATAAAAAACATATATCTGGTTCAATTAACTCGTAACAATAGCGGTCGATTTCAAGACTGTCCTGTAATGGCTCATATTTTACAGCCCCATTAACTGTACACCTCTCATCTTTTGAGGTGATAATGATGGAACTGCTGGCATCGTATTTTTTTAATAGTCTAACGGTCCTCTGAAGTAACGTTTCACCATTAATTTCAATCATCTGTTTTGGGATATTATTATAGTTGTTCCAACGCTTACTTTTGCCGTTTGCCATGATAATATACTTCATTATATAATCCTCACTATAATTTACTTTCCATATATTCCATTATTTTATTAGTAATTAAAACAGTAGATTTTTCGGTTACATTAGGCAAAAATTTATTTTTATAGTTTAATAGAGCTTCCATATTATACCTTTCGTTTTCCATATAATTTACTAAAGCTCCTGCATTTTTGAAAACTAATCCTGGCATTTCGTCATATAAATGTATATTTAACCCATTACGCAATTTATATTCTTCATAATCATAGACAAAGTATAAAGTTTTTCTCTCTAAGAGAGCAGCTTCAACTGCAATTGCTGAATAGTCTGTAATTAGATAATCGCAGACCGCCAGCAGCTCATATCCGGTAAACTCATCGCATCTAAATATGCTTTCCTCTGCATATGATATTTTTTGATTTGGATGTCCTTTTATAATTAGATTGAATTTATTTAGGTCAATTGAGGTAATTAATCCTTTCCATTTATCTGATATGGATTTTCTAAATGTCGGTGCATATAAAACAACTGGTTTTTGCTGAAGCTTGGGATGCTGTTCATAGATTCTTTCTTTAATATCTTGCTCGCAAGTCATTAGGTAATCCCTTCGAGGCAGACCGACATTATACAATTTTTCTGCTGTGGTATTAAAAGATGTGCAATAGAAAGGATTCCAGGCGCTTCCGCCAGCTATAATAAGGTCATAATTTTCATGCATATTCATCAGCCTCGCGGTTCTCATATCCCTGCCAGCCGCTTTATCTATAGTCTGAAAGCCTGATTTTTTGATTTTTCCCATTGAATGCCAGATTTGAATTACCTTTAAACTTTCTTTATGGTTCAGCATAGAGATTGCAGGCCAATAGGATTCCAGAACACATACTTTTGATGTAGCGATAAAATACATACTTTTTATTACTGCAATCCCAAAGCCCAAGGTAGATAGCGCGTTTTTTTCAAGTCGCTTACAAATAAAAACAATATTTAATTTGTCAGATCTGTCTATTAGTTCACTTTCCAGCAGTTTAAAATCGATAGATGGCGAACTGGCTTGTCTGCTTAAAAAAATAATCCGGTTATTATTAACTGGAAATAATTTGAAAATTGCATATAAAAATCTCATAGAAAATTTAAAAATACATATAAGAATCGGCATATAAATCACCTGTTTTCAAATATTACTCTTTGGTATTTACTTCTTACCACTATAACATACCACATATAATGTCATTTAAGTAGACGATTTCCTGAATTCTTAATATTTGTTAAAAATTTACACAAAATCATTAACATTTACAGCAATACCATTTATAATGGAGGGACGTTGCAACTTTAATGATATGCATAAGGATAGATTGTAGGAGGGAAAGTATGATCAAGAAAGTAATGAAACTGCTCTTAGCGCTGATTTTGGCAGCGGGACTGCTGTCTGCGTTTTCAGCAGAAGCGGCACCGGCTGCTGCAGAACAATTTCAGAAAGAGCAAAAAGAAGAATATGCGGAAGGAGAAATTCTGGTACAGCTAAAGAATTATGATGCTAATGCGCGGTCGAACAACTATTTTGGTGAATCCATATCGGGTATTACCATTGAAGGGACGTTTATTTTTACCAGTACACAGACCGCAGAAGCAGCATCCAGAGCGGCCACAAGTGATGATGTGGTGATTATGCAGATATCATCGGATCAATATTCTACCGAACAACTGGTAGAGAAATTTGAAAGTATGTCCAATGTAGAATATGCCGAGCCAAATTACAGATGCTACATAACCACGGCAACAAACGACAGTTACTCCAAATATCAGTGGGGACTTCAGAACGAAGGTCAGAACGGCGGAACCGCTGGTGCCGATATTAATGTCGGCAAGATTTGGAACGACGGCGTAACCGGGACTGAAAAAGTAATTGCAGTCATCGATACCGGTGTCGACTATTCCCACGAAGATCTAAAAGCAAACATGTGGAGCAACCCATATTCCAAGAACCTGCCGGGTAAGTACGGATACAACTTTGTCAGTGATACTACCGCTCCGATGGATGATAATGGACATGGTTCTCATTGTGCGGGAATTATTGCTGCCCAGGGAAATAATGGCGTGGGTATCTCAGGTGTCAATCAGAGCGCCAAGATCATGGCATTAAAGTTTTTGGATGAAGACGGCGAAGGATATTTGGACGATGCTATCGATGCTTATTATTACATTAATAAAGCACAGAATCTGGGGGTCGATGTCGTTGCAATTAATAATTCATGGGGTGGCGGAGGAAGCTCCAATATCTTTAAAGAAGTTATTGAGATGGTGGGGAAAAACGGTGCCGTATCAGTGTGTGCAGCAGGAAATGATGCCGAAGATACCGATGAATACCCAAGCATGCCCGGATGCATCGACAGTCCGTATGTTATCAATGTAGCGGCAGCAACAGAAGACGGTGAATTAGCTACCTTTTCTAACTATGGAAAGGAAAGTGTGGATCTGGCGGCACCGGGTACCAATATATTATCCTCAGTAAGCACACCGGTATTCAACCCATCACTTTATGATTCAGCGCTGCTGGATAAGACTTGCCTGTATTATTCAAACTTCTCAGGTACTAATACTTTCCTGGAAGGAGAACAGATAAGTGGTGGAAGGGGAACCGCAACCGCAGCGGCATCCTCTGACGAATTTTTTGGTGTCGAAGCCGACAGCGGCGAATCACTTTCATGGAATATTACAGGAGCTAAAAAGGGTGATACATATTGTCTGTATTTCCCTTACGAAGCAAGCGCATCCAATAATGATATTTATGTCAGTGCCATGACCAAATTTACGCAGGTACCATATGGAAATGACCCGTGGTACTACAGTGGTGTGCTGGTGATGGGAGATTATGCATTAGATGAAGATGGTACAATTCCGGAAGAAATAATAGAAAATTTAGATGATTATATTGATTTTAATGTAACTGATTACAGCACTAATTATTGGGAACACCTGCAGGGAACTGTAAATCACAGTAATGATGATGAAAAGAGAGCGTTAGTTTTCATCCTGTTGGCTTATAAGGCGGGAGACTATACAATCAGCATTGATGATATGGCAATCAGTAAAGCTGATGCAGATCCGGCTGATTTTGGAAAGTATGATTTCTATAATGGAACCTCCATGGCAGCGCCGGCAGTTACCGGTTCAGTTGCCCTGGTCAGTGAAGCTAAAGCACTGAAAAAGGCGGGGATTTTGAGCGAAGCGCTCAAAGACATGACAAAGTCATATCCGGGCCTGACTGATAAAACAGCATCCGGCGGAATGCTTGATCTAACCGATTATCAAATTGATAAACCGTATATTGAAAAGATTAAAATTAACTCTGACAAATCAGTATCCCTGACCGGATCCAATTTTGGCACAGAGGGCGGAACCGTTAAAGCGAATGGTGAAGTTATTCCGGCAGACAAATTGACCTGGAAGGATACCGAAATACGGATAACGAAGGGCGGACTGGTCAATCGGAAGGTGGTATTTGAAGTTACCAATGATTTCGGTACCGGTAAAAAATCAGTATATCTGGTAGAAGGCAAATCATCATTTAAAGAGACTTGGGACGCAGAAGAAGTCTTTGACGGAGGAATGCTGACTACCGATGGTAAAAAGGCCTACTATGTTGATACTGAGTGTACAATCTATTGTTACGAAGATGCCGGGACAAAATATGCGGACTGGGATATGATTGGAATGATGGAGGCCAAGAAAGTATTTCCGAAGGCATCGGAAGATGAATTGGAGAATGGCACAGTTTACTTCGATAGTGAAGTGGTGTACCTGAATGGATATTTTTACGGTGTAGCTGTTCTGGACAGCCGTTATTCCAAAGAATATGCGCTGGCAAGATTAGATGCGAAGAAAATGCTCTGGAAGAAATACGCGGATCTGCCGACTGACAATTCCTTTAAAAATGTTGTCAATTCAACACTGGCCGTATATGATGGGAAATTATATCTGCTGGGCGGAATAGATGCTGTGACACAGAAAGTAAGCAGTGCTGTACGTTATTACAATACCTCATCCAAAGCATGGAAGAAAGGTGCCAGCATGCCGGAGGGCAGATTCAAAGCAGTCGGAAGACAGGTTGGCAGTTCATTGGTGATGGTATTAGGCGGCTCGCCCGAGAGCTCAGATCTCAACGGAAAGGAGCCGGCAGTACCGAAGACACTGGTGATGAAAGGAAGCACCTGGACCACCGGCAGTGCACCGGGCAATTACATCGGCGATGTACTCAGCTATGTTGAATTAATGGATCCGCAAAAGGATGGGCAGACCTACAAGAATTATTATTATGAAGGCTCTGTAGGTATTGTATCCGGCGGGGTCATAATATCCGGTTTCCCGGTTGACGGCATGGGCGACACCATGACCTATAATATGAAAACAGCAAAATTTAAAGCCAGTGATTATCAGCTGTTTAACGAGACCGGCGGTTATAAGGCGACAGGTATAGCTATAGGAAGTAAATTCTATGTAATGACTGGTTGGGCGGATGAAGAAAGGGATGAATATGATAATTATTTCATCACAGGTATGACATGGGATGAGTACACCGATACGAAGGTGTCTGTTATATCAGTTACTTCGGGATTGTCGCAGATCGTGACCTCTAATGTAAAGAACGGCAAAGTGACTGGGACCGGAAAGTATCTTCCGGGACAAAAAGTAAAGATCACCTGCAAGCCGAATAAAGGATATTATCTGACTTCGTGGAAAGCAGCCGGAAGCACTATAAAGAAAGCTTCGGGCAACGTTATCACAGGCGATAAGATTACCGTGACCACGACTTTTACAAAGTATAAGACCAAGGTTAAACTGAATAAAACCAGTCTTACGTTAAAAGCGAAGGATACTTATAAGCTGAAAGCGACAGTGACCGGAGCATATAAGGGGGTTAAAAAGGTCAAATGGACGACCAGCAATAAGAAATACGCAACGGTTGACTCCAAGGGAAATGTAAAAATAAAGAAGGCCGGCGCAGGTAAGAAGGTAACCATCTATGCGACCGCGACCGATGGAAGTAAAGTAAAAACAAAATGTGTGATTAAAATTAAAAAGTAGTTAAAGAAGCAGGCAAGGCAGGATACCCACAATCCTGCCTTGCTTTTTTGTCACTATTTAAAAGATGTTAGTTCGGATACAATAGCGTCCATTTCCTGTTTGGAATTCGCATGGCGGGAACGCTCGATCGTGGACTGTTTGGAGACTTCATCCATGGAAGTAAAGACCCGCATGGCATCCAAATTCCGAGCCAATGCCATTCCGAATCCAATTGGGAGTTCCTGATCGTTATATATGCTCATTTTATCACCTCGATATATTTTCTGCCATTTCTGCTTTTTTATACCCTTTTGTCATGAGTTGTTTTTAAAATATTTTTGGATTACTTTGAAGATATTTATGTATATAGTAAATAAACCGAATCCGCCTAAGATTCCGGTGATAAAGCGGCGCCGGTTGGTGGATTCTTTAATATGCACCGCTTGAATACTCCAATCGGTACCCATGACAATAAGACTGAGCAGTGCGGCGGCCGTGGGGATACGGCAGAAGAGACCGGTAATAACGGCAGCAAAGTGTCCGACAGTGACTCCGGTGCACCGGGCACAGACCGGAAATTGTCTGCCTTTATAAAAGAAACTGCGTTCCGGCAGCTGGTGACAGCCGGAATGGTTTCCCAGAGTCCGAATGAATTCTAAAAATGGTTGCCGCAATCCTGACATACGTGTATAATCCTCGTTCTGCTGGTGGTTTTGTGTTTGCCTTTGCCCATCCCGCAGAGCCCGCAGAGGATTCCGGGAATATTGAACAGGAGATAGCCAAGGCATGCTTTGAACCAGCCAAAGCCTTTCACTTTCTGAGTGGTATCGCTTTCGGTTACCGCCTGAGTATTGATGCGATTGCTTCCGCACTTGGGACAGATCATAATTATCTACCTCGTTTCGTTTATTCTTCATAATATAGTATACTTATTGAGTTGCTAATGGTCAATAAAAGGAAGAAGTAATTTTGCAAAAATGAAAAGAGCATTGTATAATATTAGAAAAAATTAAGATAAGAAGGCGGATAATCAATGAAAACTTCCATAGAGCTAAAGCAGATATTACAGCAGATAGATAGAAAAAGTTACCCGGCATACAAATCTCTGAGGGGACAATACCGTTTCGAGGGCTATACGCTGTCGATCGATCATGTACAAGGAGACCCATTCGCAGCACCGTCAAAGGTAAGCATGCTTTTGAAGGGAAGTCAGACCGGATTCCCGCAGGAGTTATATGATGCCAGACATAAACGTATTGCACTTCAGGACTATCTGATCCGCCTGATGGAACGGGAGATCAGGGAATTCAGCTTTAAGGCCGGGGGCTCCGGGAAAAGCGGGCTGATTTCGATCAGCCACTGCGGACAGGAGGTTCTTGAAAGAACGGCCTGCGGAATCAATCCGGCAGGCGGTGATATGATTGTCGGTATTGAAATTGGCTTTCCGGCCAATGGCAGAACCATCAATGCCGGAGAATTAGAGAAGATATTATTTGATTTTCTGCCGAAATGTGTGAAAAAGACGTTGTATTATCAAGTGCTGAATCATAGACAGATCACTGATGTTATCAATCTGGCAGTGGATCAGCAGGTGATCCGGGAGAAATTGCCGGAAATGGGGCTGGCAGCATTTGTCTCAAATGGATCGGTACTGCCCCGGGAAAGCGGCGTATCAGAGCGGCCGATGAAAGGCTCAGTATTATTTCAGTCACCGGAATCGCAAGAAGTAACGATAACCGTGCCTCATGCCGGTGACATGAAAGGAATGGGAATCCGCAAAGGGATATCACTGATTATCGGTGGCGGCTATCATGGCAAGTCGACCTTATTGAGAGCATTGGAACTGGGCGTTTATAACCATCGTAAGGGAGACGGCCGGGAGTTTGTCATCACGGATGATTCTGCTGTCAAGATCAGGGCGGAGGATGGCAGAAGCATTAAAAAGGCAGATATTTCGTTGTTTATTCAGAACCTTCCCAATAAAAAGGACACCGCTTCCTTCGAGACTCAGGATGCCAGCGGCAGCACTTCGCAGGCAGCCAATGTAGTGGAGAGTATCGAAGCGGGGACTTCGCTGCTGCTGATCGATGAAGACACCAGTGCCACCAACTTTATGATCCGCGATGAGCTGATGCAGAAAGTAGTGCATCCCAATGATGAACCGATCACTCCGTTTATTGAGCGGGTAAGGGAATTATATGAACAGCTGGGAGTATCATCGATTATTGTTGCGGGCAGTTCGGGAACCTATTTCCATGTGGCGGATACGATTATCCAGATGGATCATTATGTCCCCAGAGACGTGACAGAATTTGCTAAAAAAGAGGCGCAGAATTACCCGATGGTAAAGGTCGAAGGACGGCCGTTCCATCAGCCGTCGTTTGCACGGGTACCGCTTCAAAATCGTGAACTTAAGAAGGATCAGCGGGTCAAGATGAAAGCGATGGGGCGGGATCTGATCCAGATTAATAAAAAAACCATAGATCTCCACAGCGTTGAGCAGCTGATCGACAGCGAACAGACCAACGCTTTGGGATATCTGCTGCTGTATGCACAGGGTGAATTATGCGGGAATAACAGAACCATACAGGAGATCGTCGGGGAAATATTGCAGCGTGTTGAGCGAAATGGTCTGTCGGCAGTTACCGGCAGCCGCGCCTATCATTCGACACTGGCAGTACCGCGGCGTCAGGAGATATTTGCCTGCTTTAACCGTTACCGGGAATTATCATTTAAATAGGCTATAATATTTGTTTTTCATGTAATAATAAAGTATACTGTTAAGAAAGAGTAAATTCAGATAAGGAGTTCAGACAATGGAGTTATTAACGATTCGGGAAATATTTAAGAACAAAGACAAATATATCGGACAGCAAGTAGAAGTGTGCGGCTGGATCCGCAGTATCCGCGATTCGAAAACCTTTGGTTTTATCGTGATGAATGATGGAACATTTTTTGAACCGTTGCAGGTAGTGTACCATGATACCATGAACAACTTTGCAGAGGTGACGAAATTAAACGGCGGAGCTGCAATTATTGTAAAAGGAACGCTGGTAGAGACCCCGCAGGCGAAGCAGCCATTTGAGATTCAGGCGGAAGAGGTGATCGTGGAAGGAACCTCAACATCAGACTATCCGCTTCAGAAGAAGCGCCACGGGTTTGAGTATCTGCGAACAATTTCTCATCTGCGTCCGCGGACCAACACATTTCAGGCAGTATTCCGTATTCGTTCAATGGCAGCATACGCGCTCCATCAGTTCTTTCAGGAAAGAGGATTTGTATATGTGCATACTCCGATCATTACCGGCAGCGACTGCGAAGGCGCCGGTGAAATGTTCCGCGTAACCACACTTGATATGGAGAACCTTCCGAAAAATGAAGACGGTACGGTGGATTACTCGCAGGATTTCTTTGAGAAAGAGACCAGCCTTACGGTAAGCGGCCAGTTAAACGGTGAAGCATATGCACAGGCATTCCGCAATATCTATACCTTCGGACCGACCTTCCGGGCGGAGAATTCCAATACCACACGTCATGCTGCTGAGTTCTGGATGATCGAACCCGAAATTGCATTTGCCGATCTGGATGATAATATGATTCTGGCAGAATCCATGCTCAAGCATGTGATCAACTATGTGATGGAGCATGCACCGGAAGAGATGAATTTCTTTAATTCCTTTGTGGACAAGGGGTTAATCGACCGATTGGAAAATGTGGCAAATTCTGAATTCGCCCGCGTAACTTATACGGAAGCGATCGAAATATTAGAAAAAAACAATGACAAGTTTGAGTATAAAGTATCCTGGGGAACAGATCTACAGACCGAGCATGAGCGCTATCTGACTGAAGAAGTGTACAGGCGTCCGGTCTTTGTAACCGATTATCCGAAGGATATCAAAGCTTTTTATATGAAGATGAACGATGACAATAAAACTGTGGCAGCAGTGGATTGTCTGGTGCCGGGAATCGGTGAGATCATCGGCGGAAGCCAGAGGGAAGATAATTATGATAAGCTGATTGCACGTATGGACGAAATGGATTTAGATCCCAAAGATTATGAATTTTATCTGGATCTGAGAAAATATGGTTCTACCAGACATGCCGGTTTCGGGCTTGGATTCGAACGCTGCGTTATGTATCTGACCGGAATGAGCAATATCCGGGACGTATTACCGTTCCCGAGAACGGTGAATAACTGCGAACTGTAATAATCTCAGCCGGAGACGGAGGTGCTTATGAAGAATATATTAGTTGTGGATGATGAAAAGGAAATTGCGGATGTCATCGAACTATATTTGAAGAACGATCAGTATGATGTGCTTAAATTTTATACCGGTGAAGAAGCGCTGGATTGCATCGATAATAAAAAAATTGACCTGGCAGTTTTGGATGTCATGCTTCCCGATATGGATGGTTTTACGATTTTGAAGAAGATCCGGGAAAAGTATACGTTTCCGGTGATCATGCTGACTGCTAAGACCGAATATATGGATAAGATTGCCGGCCTGACTATGGGAGCGGACGACTATATTCCCAAACCGTTTAACCCGCTTGAGCTGTTAGCCCGTATCAAGGCACAGCTGCGGCGTTCAACCCAGTATAATGAGGCGACCAAGGGACCGGAGGATGTGATCGACTTTGCCGGCCTGGTGCTTAATAAGACCTCTCACGAGTGCATCTACAATGAGCAGCAGCTGACGCTGACACCGATTGAATTCGATATCCTGTGGCTGCTCTGTGAGAACCGGGGCAAAGTAATTAGTTCCGAGGAACTGTTCGAGTCGGTATGGCATGAGGAATATTATAAGAACAGCAACAACACGGTAATGGTTCATATCCGGCATCTGCGGGAGAAAATGTGCGGACCGACCGGTAAATCGGACTTTATTAAGACAGTCTGGGGAGTTGGGTATAAGGTTGAAGAATAAATATCGCAAATTAAAACTCAGTCTTTTATTACAAACAATATTGATCACTGCGCTGGCAGTTCTGGTTGGCGCTGTGATCATGGAGTTTATTGTAGATGGTATCTATAATGATATTTTTTCCAAAGTATTTATAAAATTTCTGACGGCATTTCGGGTAGAAGAAGCAAAAGCGATTGAGATTTACTGGAGTCTGATCGGTAATAATAAGACCTTTTTTATTGCATTGGGATTCTTGTTGTTATTTGCTTTATTTTTCTATGTATCGCTTTCCAGGATCACTAAGTATCTGGATCAAATCAGTGACGGTATCAATAATATAACTTCTGAATCCACCGAACCGGTATATCTGGTGGCCGAATTGAAGCCAATCGAACAGCGGCTCAATGAGATTAAGGCAACACTGAAGCGGCAGGAGCGGGAATCGCTGGAGACCGAACAGAAGAAGAATGATTTTGTTGTCTTTCTCGCACATGATCTGAAGACGCCTTTAACATCGATTGTAGCCTATCTCACCATGCTTGAAACACAGCCGGACATGTCGGTAGAGGAGCGGGCGAGATTTACCCATATTTCGCTGGAGAAGGCGCTCAGACTGGGGGAACTGATTAATGAATTCTTTGAAATTACCCGCTTCAATCTGCAGGATATTATTCTGGAGCCAAGTGAATGGAATGTCTCCCGTCTTCTGGAGCAGCTGGCCGATGAATCATACGGCGTACTGCAGGATAAAGGACTGTCCTGCATCGTAGATGCGGAGGAGGATCTGGAGATCTACGCGGATGCGGACAAGCTGGCCAGAGTATTCGATAATCTGCTTCGAAATGCAGTGTCATACTGTTATCCGGATACTACGATAACGATTCAGGCACGGGAGAAGCTTAAGAATATTGAAATCGTATTTGCCAATAAAGGGGATACCATCCCGGCCCATAAGCTGCGGATGATCTTTGAGAAATTCTACCGGGCTGATGAATCCCGTTCAAGTACTACCGGCGGAGCCGGACTTGGCCTGGCGATAACAAAAGAGCTGGTCGAGCTGCACGGCGGCAGTATCTATGCGGAAAGTGAGCAGAACCGGATTAAATTTATAGTAACACTACCGAGAAAGGAGGAGGCTGTAGAAAATGAAATTCTTACACGCGGCGGACGTGCACCTGGGGATAAAGCCGGACGCAGGAAAGGCATACAGCGAAAATAGGGAAGCTGAGATCTGGGATGCTTTCTCCCGGCTTATTGATGTGTGTGAAAGCGAACAGATTGATCTTCTGCTGATTGCCGGGGATTTGTTTCACCGGCAGCCATTACTTAGAGAATTGAAAGAGGTGAATTTCCTCTTTTCCAAACTGACTCATACGAAGATAGTGTTCGTTGCCGGGAATCACGATTATGTGAAACCGGCTTCATATTACCTTTCGTTTGCATGGAATGATAATGTATATCCGCTGCTCGGCAGTGATATGCAGGCCGTCGAATTTCCGGAACTGGCGGCCTGCGTCTATGGGTTCAGCTACTACAGCAAAGAGATTCCGGAAAGCCGTTATGATGATGCCGCAGCTCAGAACAAGCAAAAATACGAGATTCTGTTAGCACACGGCGGCGATGATAAGCATATACCTTTCCAGAAAAACAAACTCAGAACGCTGGGATACAATTATATCGCACTTGGCCACATCCATAAGCCACAGGAAATAGAACCTCATCATATCTGCTATGCCGGTTCGCTGGAGCCGACTGATAAAAATGATATCGGTCCTCACGGTTATATTCTGGGAACAGTGGAAAATGGAGAGACCAGGACACAATTTGTAACAGCAGCCAAAAGAGAATACCTTCATCTGGAAATACCGGTGGAAGAAGAGTTGACCGGACATGGGTTAAAATGCAGGATCCAGGAAACGATTCAAAATTATGGGAAGCGGAATATTTATAAGATCATCCTTCAGGGATTCCGTGACCCGGAGATTATGTTTGATCTGGAAGGAATGGATGTAATCGGAAATATTCTGGAGATTATCGATGAAACCAGGCCGGCTTATGATTTCGATAAATTAGCCGGACAGAACGCTGATAATCTGCTGGGTAAATTTATTTATAGACTAAAGGATTACGACGAGGAGAGCGTGGAGTCACAGGCATTGTATGAAGGAGTACAGGCCATCCTGAAAGCAAAGAGGGGATAATATGAAATTTAGACAGCTTGACTTGAAACATTTCGGAAGATTTTCCGATCGGGAAATAGAGGTTGCCGATGGTGTGAATGTCTTTTACGGAGAAAATGAATCCGGGAAGTCCACGATCTTTGCCTTTTTAAAGGGGATGCTGTTCGGCATGGAGCGGGGACGCGGTAGGGCCTCAATTAATGATGCATTCAGTCTTTATGAGCCCTGGGAAAACGGTAATTATTATGCTGGTGTGCTGCGCTTTGCCAGCGGCGGCAAGCAGTTTCGGCTAGAGCGTAATTTTGACAAATACTCCAAAAGCGCGGCGCTGATATGTGAAGATGACGGCGAAGAATTTTCGCTGGAACACGGTGATCTTGACATGCTTCTGGGCGGATTGACCGCGGCAGTATATGAGAATACTGTGGCAGTTGGCCAGTTGAAAGCTGAGACCGGGCAGAGTCTGGCCGCAGAACTGCGGAACTATGCGGCAAATTATTATACATCGGGAAACAGTGATATTGATCTTGAAGGTGCGCTTCAGATCCTGCGTAATGAAAAGAAAGAGGTCGAGAAACAAACGAAATCAATAGCCTTTAAGAAGCAGGAGAAACGCGGTGTCATCGAACAGGAGGCGGGCTATGTGTGGCGCGATCTCCATCAGCTGAAAGGAGAGTATCAGGCGATTGCCGAGGAACTTGCTTATCGAAAAGAACAGGAGAAGCAGGCTGCAGAGCAGCAGCCGGAGGAGATTCCGGCAGAAGTGAAGAGAAAGCGCAGAGTGAACCCGCTGGGTATACTTATTCCACTGCTGCTGATCGTTATTGCAGTGAAATTTGTTCCGGCGCCCTGGGCTTCGCTTATAGCGATTGTAATCGTATGTGCAGACTTGCTTTATATTTGGAACCAGGTCAAAGAAGGAAAGAAAAAAGAGATCACTGAGCCGGAAGCAGAGCTTATGAAAATGAATCAGGAAGAGGAAATTTCGGCAGAGAAGCTCCGCTGGGAATATAACCGGCTGACCGAAGCACTCAGAGAAAAACAGACCCAGTATGACAACCTGCAGGAACAGTTGGAAGAATTAGATGAAATCGGTGAAGACTATAAGGAACAGGATAAACGTAAAAAGGCCATTGAGCTGGCTATGGAAGAGCTGCAGAAACTATCCGGAGAAATCAATCAGGAGGTAGGTCAGAGCTTGAACCTACGGGCTTCCGAAATTCTGAACCGGATTACCGGTGGAAAATATACCCGAATTACCATCAATGAGAAACTCGAGATGCATGTTATTGTCGAGGGTAAGAAAATCGGGATTGAGCGGCTCAGCCGGGGAACAATCGAGCAGATTTATCTGGCACTTCGAATTGCAGCCAGTGAGGTGCTTCATGAAGAAGAATATCCGCTGGTACTCGATGATACTTTTGCATATTATGATGAGGTCCGCATGGGCAATACGCTCAGGTGGCTGGCGGAGAATAAGAAACAGGTATTGATTTTTACTTGCCATAGCAGGGAGATAGGCGTATTGGAGAATAGCCAAGTTACATATCATCTGGTGGATTTATAAATTGGGACGCGGAAAAGGGAAGCGGGACACCTTACGGAATTAAATGGCGGTGAACTTCAGAAACGAATTGGATCCAACTATTACGACTGGACGGCACGGCCACGGGATCTGGAATTACTAAATGTGAACACGGACAACGCTCCGACAGGCTAACAGCCAACTACGGCCAGCAAAGCTCAGGATAGCCTTCGCTTTGGGTCTTCGTAGGCTGTGGATCCCGTCTGCGCTAAAAGCGTCCGTTAATCGTTCACTTTTAGTAATTCCAGATCCCGTGGCCGTGCCGTCCAGTCGTAATAGTTGGATCCAATTCGTTTCTGAAGTTCACCGCCATTTAATTCCGTAAGGTGTCCCGTTTCCCCTTTCCGCTGCTCTTTCCCCCCATGACATTCTAAATGATTGAGATTTACTTAAACTGATTCATCTTGATGTATGTTCAAGTAGCTCGAAATGTCTGTTTTATAGTATAACTGATTGGTCTGAAGAACAGCAGCAACGGGGACTGGCATTACTGAAAGTGAACGATTAACGGATGCCCTTAGCTCCGGCGGGATCCACAGCCTACGAAGATCCAAAGCGAAGGCTATCCTGAGCTTTGCTGGCCGTAGTTGGCTGTTAGCCCGCCGGAGCGTTATCCGTGTTCAATTTCAGTAATGCCAGTCCCCGTTGCTGTGTCCGTCAGACAAAACAATTATATCTCTTCCCCATTATTATACTTGTGAACAATATGCTGAATACGCGTGCTGGGATCCAGAATACTGCTGATAGAACCATCATGGTTTAAGGTATCGATTAACAAAGCGATATACTTACTCATATCACAATTAATGTAGTATGGCTTACTTAACATTTCCGGAGTCTGATAAATCAAGTTGGTTGTCAGGATGCCGTCAATGATTCCTTCTTCATAAGCTCTGTCGAACTTATCCATTCCGTTGGTAAATAATCCGAAGGTTGCAGCGGCAAAGATCCGCTTTGCCTTTCTTTTCTTCAATTGACCGGCAACATCCAGGATACTGTCACCCGAGGAAATCATATCATCGATGATGATAACATCCTTGCCTTCTACTGAATCGCCGAGGAATTCATGTGCCACGATCGGATTACGTCCCTCAATGACGCGGGTATAGTCCCTGCGTTTGTAGAACATCCCCATATCAAGTCCGAGTACGTTAGCGAGATAGATCGCCCGTCCGGTTGCGCCTTCATCCGGACTGATCGCCATCATATGCTGAGAATCAATTTTCAGATCCTTTACGTGGCGCAGCAGGCCCTTGATAAACTGATAAGTAGGGCGAACTGTTTCGAATCCACTCAGCGGGATTGCATTTTGGACACGCGGGTCATGCGCATCGAAGGTAATGATGTTGTCAACGCCCATCCGCGTTAATTCCTGCAGTGCAATCGCACAGTCCAGTGACTCGCGGGAACTCCTTTTGTGCTGCCGGCTTTCATATAAGAACGGCATAATCACATTGAGACGACGTCCTTTACCCCCTACAGCAGCGATAATACGCTTCAGGTTCTGATAATGATCATCTGGTGACATATAGTTGGTATGCCCCGTCAAAGAGTAAGTAACGCTGAAATTAGCGACATCGACCATCAGATACAGGTCTTTGCCCCGGATCGATTCCCCGATTATGCCTTTAGCTTCGCCGGAACCAAAACGGGGAACACTTGCTTTAACCAGATAAGTATCCCTTTCATAACCGTTAAATGCGACATCATTCTTGTGCTTGTGGCCATCTTCCTTTCTCCACTTGACAAGGTACTCATTTACCTTTTGTCCCATTTCCTGACATCCGTTGACCGGAATAATTCCGAGAGCCCCAATCGGAATATTGTCTAAGTTGCGTTCTCTGCGGTGTAACATTAGTCTGCCTCCCTGTTTAAATATTTCTTTTGCATGCGTATATCATCTCCGATAAGCCGGAGTATTTCATAATTGCTGAATATCCGCGAGGATACGCGCTCGCTGTATAATGAACTCATTTCATCCAGCGAAAGATTGGTTGAAATAAGAGTTGATTTGTGTCTTAATATACGTTCATTCAGGTATACAAATAATTGTGCATTGGTAAATGAATTGGAAAGCTCGGTTCCCAGGTCATCAATAATAAGCAAATCGCAATCAATAAGATAGGGATTTACTTTATCGGAGTCATAATTTCTGCTGAATGAGCTTTTTGCACACACCTCGAAGAACTCGGAGGCAGTAAGATAAATAACGGAATGTGTCCGATCCATTAATTCTTTTGCAATACAGTTGGAAAGGTAAGTTTTTCCAACACCGGTATTGCCGATAATCATAAGATTCTGAAATTCAGAAGAAAATGAGTCTATAAACTGGTGACAGATCTGAACAGCATCTTTAGCAATATCCAGAGCCGATCGGTTACTAGACTTATCAATGTGATTTGCGGAATAAAAACTGAAAGAGAAGTTATCAAAATTTTCCCTTACCAGCCGTTGCTTTAGATTTGATTGCGTATATAATAACTCCACGGTGGCTTTTTTAAAACAGTGACATTTCTGATTGCCGGTATAGCCGGTATCCTGACAATCAGGGCAGGTATAGGCGGGCTCCAGATAATCAGCGGGAAACCCGTTCTTCTCCAGAAGACTGATGCGTCTGGCAGAAAGCCTGTGGAGTTCCTTTTTATAATCATCCAGACTGCTTTCAGTGCCGGATAGAATTCGTCTGGCATTTTCCACCGAGATTCTTGAAATAGACTGCTCCAGCTCCTGCAGTTCAGGTACTTTTGCATATACTTTATCGTAACGTTTTAGCAGCTTGTCTCGGTTGGCAAATTGCCTTTGCTCGTAAGCGCGCATGATCTCATTGTATTGGGAGTTAGATAATGCCACGATAGTCTCCTTTTCTCTTGAGGGGTTAATTTCTAAATAATTTACGTTCTAATTCATCCGTATCATATGTTCGTTCTTCAAAGTTATGGAATTTATTTTTCGTATTTTTAGGTTCGGCTTTGGCTGAATGCTTTGCCTTGCTTTCCTTTTTGAATTCGGCATCGATGTTTTCGATATCAGCTATTTGCTTTACTCCTTTATTGATCCAGTTCTTCAGAATGGTATCGGTATACTCAAAGCTTGGCTGGTGGGTAGCGGTGATGGTGCGGTTGCAGGCTTCTAAGATGATATCCATCGGAAGCGTATATTCCCGTGTCCATCGGTTGATGTATTCCACTTCTACGGCAGCCGGAGAGCGCCCTTTGATACCGAAGGCATTCAGAACTGCATAATACTGCTTGCTGCGGGTGCCGGCGGTACGCTTTGCCTGTTCTAATGAGGTGATTCCTTCATCGGCCCATGCCAAGGCAACGCTTTGAATATAGTGAATACTCTTATGGTCATTCTCGACGCAGTATTCGATCAGATACTCGGTTAAATCTACCGAGAATCCCAAAGTATCGTAAAAGTATGTAATGGTATCCACTTCCGTCTTCGAAAGTGTTTTACCAAGATATTGTTCTGCCACAAAGAGAAGCTGTTTGAGTTCTTTGCGGTTTTTGAATGGTTTAATATTGGTGCCCGGAATCTTCTGAGGTTCGCTGGGAACCTGCTTTGAGAGCTTGCCCACTTCCAGACCGCAGACGGCACCGCTCTCGTCGCATTCCAGCGCGAGCAGTCCTTCGCGCTCCCAGTATTTGAGTGCGCGCAAAATATCGCTTTCAGTATGCTCCAGAGCGTCGGCCATACCGGCGATCGATAATGAACAGCCGGGTTGGTTCAAATGACGCAGCAGCAAAAGGTACACCTTTACATACTCCCCATTTGCTTTTGCCATATATTGATCAATAAACTCGCTTTCAATCAGAACGCTGTCTGAATAACGATTTTTTAAGATGAATGAACCCATGAAACACCCTGCCTTTCGTTTATAAAGTATCTATCAAATGTAAAGGTATTATAGCACTTAAAATCGGCAGGGAAAAGTTTTATTTTCAGTAAATTTGTGGATAATTTTGTGTGGAAAATGTGGATAACTAGTCCTTTAAAATTGAATCCCCAATGTTAACAACATCTCCTGCTCCCATAGTTATCAACACGTCACCTTTTTTACAATTTTCCAAAGCAAATTGTTCGATTTTTTCGAATGAATTCAGATAATAAGCATCGTATCCTTTTTCCTTTAGTGCTGTCGCGAGTTGCTTGGAGGAGACTCCTAAAGTATCGGTCTCGCGGGCGGCATAAATATCGGCCATAATAACATGGTCAGCCAGGGTGAGAGCATCCACGAACTCATGGAACAGTGCTTTCGTTCTGGTATAGGTATGCGGCTGGAAGATACACCAGAGTTGTTCGTGCGGGTAATGTTTAGCTGCTTCCAGAGTGGCTCTGATTTCAGTCGGGTGATGGGCGTAATCATCAATAATGGTAAAGCCGTTTTTATCACCTTTATGTTCAAAGCGGCGCCCGGTTCCTTCGAAGGACAGCAGTCCGGCCTGAATGGTGTCCAGCGACAATCCGACCAGTTCCCCGGTGATGACTGCCGCAAGTGAATTCAGCACATTGTGCTCTCCGTTTACTGCGAGTTCGATCCGTCTCACAAATATTCCCTTCTTCAGCAAATCGTAGGAAGCATTGCCTTTTTCGTCATAAGCGATATTTGCCGCGCTATAGTCCATAGATGGATCCAGACCATATGTTATAATCTGACATGAGAGATCGGCAGTAATGGTCTCGAGGCCCTTAATGTCTCCGTTGATGATCAGGGATCCATCATTGGGGAGAAGTTTGGCAAATCTATGGAAAGAGTCTAGAATGTGGTTTAAATCGCTAAAAAAGTCAAGGTGGTCTTCTTCGACATTCAGGATAATCCCGATTTTCGGTAAAAAGGACAGAAAACTGTTCGTATATTCGCAGGCTTCAGTCAGAAAGATCTCTGAATTGCCGACCCGTATATTTCCTCCGATTTTTTTCAGAATTCCGCCGACTGAAACGGTTGGGTCGAGTTCCCCTTCAAGCAGTGCATGTGAGAGCATCGAAGTAGTGGTGGTCTTGCCGTGAGTACCGGCAACCGCAATCGGAATCTCATAATTGGTCATCAGCTGTCCCAGCAGTTCTGCCCGGGTCAGCAGCGGTAAGTTCTGATTTTGCGCGGCTATTAATTCTTCATTATCTTTGTGAATCGCTGCGGTATATACAACAACATCAATCCCATCGATGATGTTAGAAGCTTTTTGACCATAAAAAACGGCAGCGCCTTTCTCTGCCAGATGACGGGTCAGCGGAGATTCTTTAAAGTCGGAGCCGGAGATGGTAAAGCCTTCGTTTAACAGCACTTCGGCCAGCCCACTCATACTGATTCCGCCGATTCCTATGAAATGTACATGTTCGGGATTTTTAAAATTGATTTTATACATATAATTCCTTCCAATCTTTTTAATATATATCTATTAGCTATTGGCAGCTCATTTAATATATTTTTTATTATACTACGGTTTTAGTCATAAATATAGGCTGCTTTTTATATTATAAACATATATCTAAAAAAAGCCAAGCCATTTCTTTTTGTGATATTTTCATAAAAACATTTCGAAAACATGATATTTTTTGTAAATAATGTTCACTAAAGAGTAAATCTATGATATAATAATGTGTATTAAACAACTTATAAAGGGGTGATGACATGAGGAAGAAGGAAATGATAGCAATGCTATTAGCTGGTGGACAAGGCAGCAGACTGGGAGTTCTAACAGCAAAAGTTGCAAAACCTGCAGTAGCCTTCGGAGGAAAATACCGGATTATCGATTTTCCGTTAAGCAATTGTATTAATTCTGGAATTGATACAGTGGGGGTGCTGACACAGTACCAGCCGCTGAGATTGAACACACATATCGGAATCGGGATCCCGTGGGATCTGGATCGTAACATCGGCGGGGTGACCGTTCTGCCGCCTTACGAGAAGAGCACGAACAGTGAATGGTATACGGGAACAGCTAATGCCATTTATCAAAACCTGGATTATATTGATTCGTTTAATCCGGATTATGTATTGATTTTGTCCGGAGATCATATATACAAGATGGACTATGAAGTTATGCTGGACTATCATAAAGAAAGCAAAGCGGAAGTAACGCTTGCGACTATGCCTGTGCCGATGGAAGAAGCCAACCGATTTGGTATTGTCATAACTGATGAAGCGGGACGCATCAAAGAATTCGAAGAGAAACCGGAAGTGCCGAGCAGCAATCTGGCTTCGATGGGTATTTATATTTTCAACTGGTCATTATTACGGGAGGCACTGGTGGAATTATCCGATCAGCCGGAGTGTGATTTCGGGAAACATATTATTCCATACTGCCACAGTCTGGATAAGCCGATCTATGCGTTTGAGTATAATGGCTATTGGAAGGATGTCGGAACACTTGGCTCATATTGGGAAGCAAATATGGAATTAATAGATATTATTCCGGAATTTAATTTATATGAGGAATTTTGGAAAATTTATACCAACAGTGAGATTATTCCGCCTCAATATGTCTCCGAACAGTCGATTATCGAACGGAGCATTATCGGGGACGGCGCTGAAATTTACGGCGAGGTGAGAAATTCAGTAATTGGCTCCGGGGTTACCATTGGGGGAGGAGCGATTGTCAGAGATTCCATCATTATGAAGGACGTTGTGATCGGTGCGGGATGTGTGATCGAGAAGGCGATTATCGCCGAAGGTGCCCGGATTGGAGAACGCAATACCCTTGGTATAGGAAGTGATATACCTAATAAGATAAAGCCGGATATCTATTCGTTCGGACTGGTTACGATCGGTGAAGATTCGGTAACCCCTCCGGATGTTCAGATTGGAAAGAATACTGCAGTCAGCGGTGTTACCTCCAGAGAAGATTATGTGAACGGAGTGCTGGAAAGCGGAGAAACATTGATAAAGGCAGGTGATCAAGTATGAGAGCAGTGGGTATTATTTT